>WNGF01001188.1_pt1 | contig 52543 bp, 57 predicted proteins | sample 5400641 | NCBI WGS metagenome assembly WNGF01 (sample SAMN13153371, study PRJNA577476) | soil metagenome | isolation source: 80 cm soil or saprolite under grassland replicate 2 | place: USA:California | collected 2016-06-15 | reverse complement strand
TAAAAAGATGTCAAGAAACAATCACGATCAAACGATTCCCGCGCACGGCTGAAGTAACAACCGGCGCGGGGGAAGCAACCTATCCGTATTCGTGTTTCCGCGCCAGTACTAAGCTAACCCCTTACGTTTCACAAGGTTATGTAATCCACATCACGAAAGAAATTCGCGGCCGCGCATTTTTCCCTTGGCCCGTAAGGATCTTGTCCAGCAACACGTGTCGAAGAGGGTTTTTCACCGGTCAGGCCGCCAGAAAGAGACCACGAAAGGATACCGAAAGTTACATCAAAACGCGGACCCGAACGCAACGTAGACCGACATTCGCTTCGCGTGCGCGAATTCACGTCCGCGCACGGGAGCCGCGACGCCCAGCCGGAATCGAGCGGGGACGTCGTACTGCAACGCGGTGTCGAGATACAGCTCTGCTCCCGACGAAACCAGCGTAGGACGGCTGGAAACCGGGCCGGCGCAGACCGAGGCCACGTCGCCGGGACTACAGTAGGCGCGTCCAGCGTCGGCAAATGCTGCGATCGCCAACCGATCCAGGAGAACCGGAAGAACCGGGACTCTGCGTGACGGAACTGCGAGCGGCGCCCGGTACTCGAGCGTTCCTGCGAAAGCGTGGTTGCCCCGCTCCGATGAAGGAGGGAACCCTCTCACACCGAATGTTCGGCGCTCCTCACCGACGCTCACGCCAGCAAGAATGTCGAGCGATCCACCGCTCAATCCGCCCACCGAGAAGCTCGACGTTGCCCTCGAATCCGCCCAGCCACCTGCCAGACGAAGCGCCGCAACGTGGTGCGCGAAGCCGGGGAGATCGAGAGCCTTGTACCCTGCACTCACAGCGGTGATGCTCGCGCTAGGCGGATCCCCGCTCCCGCTGCGCCACCGCTCACGTACGAGGGCTGAGAGTGCGACGCCATCTTCCCGTGAAATGCTGAGGATCGCGCGCCTGGTGTTCGACCAGCTCGCGGATGCAAAGAGTGACGGAAGTGTCAGCCGTTGCCGAAAAAAGGGATTCAGGTGTGCGAGCAGCGTATCCGGATCGGATGCGAATTGTCGATCCTCGATCTCGCCTCCGATGGAGATGCTCGAGAAGCTCCGCACTCGCGGCCGCGACAGCGATGCACTTGCTGCAACAGTTCGCGACCGCTCGGCAAGATCGCCGACGACGTCGCCGCTCTTCGTAAAAATGCTCGAATGTTGTCGGTCAATCTCGCCCGAGAATGAGAGAACCGGCTGGCCCAGCCCCGCGTACTGGTAACCAGCGAACGCTTTCGCGTCGTGATGCCTGAGGTTGTACGACGCCTGCGCGAAGTAAGCGTGTCGGCCGATTGCATCGTCGCCGCTCGTTGCGCCGCCGACACTCGTTCCGCTTTGGGTTCCGCTCTCGATGACGGGCTCCCAATAGCGCGGAAGGAGCGACCGCCACGGAGAATACGCGTGCGCCGCCACGTCGCTCCGCGAGGGAGAACCAGGGCCCGCGCCGACGATCCGGCAGTCCGCACACTCGCGACGAGTCGCGGCGACAACTGTGTCTGCCGTTTCCACCGCCAACGAGGACACGCCGCCGATTCCGAGGTGGTAACCGTCGGCTCGAAAGTGAAGCGCCGCGATAGCGAAATCTGTCGGTGAAGGGTCGGGCGAGAACATTCCAGTCGAAGTCGCCGAGTGCCGGCGCAACGCTCCACCGCCCTCCTCGGGACAGAATGAATAGATCTGCATCGAGCCGGAGTGGTCCGACGCGAAATAAACCCGTCTTCCGTCTCTCGACCACGCCGGGGACACGACTATAGCGCGCACGAACGGGCGCGAAGCGACAATCAGTCCGAGTGTATCGAGCACGACGATCTCCGACACGGGCCCGCGCGGCACCCGCACCGCGGCAACGCGTGTTCCATCCGGGGACCAGCGCGGATCGGACCATTGCAGCTCGAGGTTCCCTTCCACCAGTACGCCCGTTACTCGACCCTCTTTATCAACGCGGACCAGCCGCGTCGAGCCAGGTATGTTCTGCACCGCGACAATGGATCCGTCGCGCCGAGCATCCGGAGACGAAAGCCGCGCGCCATGCGTGAGCCGGATCTGACGCTTTCCGCGCTGAACGTATAGATCGTTCCGGATGTGATACGGGTCGACAAACTCCGGCTGCCAGAAAAGAAGCTCGCCCCCCGCGAGTGGCACATTCGGCGTGAGCCCGTTCCGCCTTCCCAGTCGTGACTGGCTTCCCGACGTTGTGACGCGGTACGCCCGCATCACGTCCTTTCCTGTCGACGCAGTGTAAACGAGCGTTGATGGTGACGTCCATCGCGGCGAGCCGACGAACCATCCTTCACTGGTGAGCTGTTTCCAGGCCGGCATGGGCGGCGCCGGCGGCGCAATCGCGCGCGTCAGCGAATTCTGCCATTCCTTGAATGCGCGCTCGAATGTCACTCCGAATGCGCGCTGTGCCTTCCCATTCAGCGTCAGCGGAAAGAGTCGCCTGCTCGACAGCTCGATGTAGTCCCGAATGGCTCGCTCGCCGCGCGTTCTCGCGATGTAATCGAAAATGAATCCGCCGTACGCGTACACGGTTTCACCCGCTGGAAATCTCGATGTCGCGCGAGAGATCTCTCCAAGGCGCGGAAAGCGACCGCTCTCCGCCGCGGCGCGGGCGAGCATGTAATGTTCAGACCCCTCGAGACGTCCGGCGCCCGTAATTCGCGACTCAAAGTACACCGCGAGTCCCTCGGTAACCCACGCCGGCTGCAACGCGTTCGGAAAAAGCGCGGGGTGGCGCCCGAAGAGCGTCCTTCCCAAACGCCAGATTCCGGCGGCCCGATCGAGGTGGAAGATGTGCGTCAGCTCGTGAGTGATGACCAGCGAGCTCCAATCCTCATAGTTGCGGAGAGCGACATCCTCAACCGGAGGATGCGCAAAAATCACAACCCGGTTTGATGGGAAAGGTGTCGCGTATCCGTTCGCGTAATCGGCATTGTCCGCAATGACCAGATCCACTTTTCCCCGCGGCGCGACAAGCTCCCGCGATAGTAAATCAAAGGCGCGCTCGGCAGCCGTCGCCGACCGACGCGCGAAATCCTCGAGCGGCGGATTGAAGTGAATACGGAAATGCGGCGTCTCGATCGTTCGCCACCGCTCGGCGGGCGCAGGCTGCGCGCCCCCGCTCGAAGCGGCGATCACAAAAACCGATGCTAGGAGGGCGAGCCCTCGATTCACCTCGCTACCGCGCCAAGCGATCGGAAGTACGCGTCCAGTCCGGCGACGATCCCGCGCGCGTAGCGCAGCTGATATTCCTCTGTTCGTAGCGCGGCCTCCTGATCGGGCATGATGATGAACGCCCCTTCGGTGAGTATCGCCGGCATCCACGTCGGACGAACGAGCGCGAAGTTCTCGCGCTTCACTCCGTTGTCCGGCAGCGACAGCTCCGCAACCAGCGCTCGCTGCGTCGCCTCAGCGAGAGCGCGCGAATGCGTGTGGAAATGGTAGGTCGCTGTCCCTTGCGCGCGGAAGGGGTTGATGCCGTCGGGAACAGCGTTGAGGTGAATGGAGACCAGGGCATTTGCGTTGACTCGCCGCGCCATTGCCGGCCGAAGATTGAGATTCACGCTGTCCATGGTCGTGCGCGTCATGAACACGTTCACGCCGCGAGCGGTAAGGAGCGTCTGGATCTTCTGCGCCACCGGCAGCGCAACCTCCGGCTCCCAGAGTCCCGTCGGCCCTGTTGCTCCGAGCGGCGGGTGGCCGGCGTCGACCGCGATGGTGAGGCCGCGAAGCGGATCGATCAGGTCGATCGCCGGCGGACGCCTCACACGAAGCAGAAAGGCGCCGCTTTCCCATAGCGGCTGATAACCATACACGGGTCCTTTCAGGCTAAAGACGTAGCGCATCGACGGCCCGGCAGTGGCGGCTGTGTACGACGTCACGTAGCTGTTGGGCGCCGTGACAGCGATAGACGGACTCGCCATCCCGGCGGTCCCATACAGCGTGAGCGTGAGCGTGGCGCCAGTCGAGTCCTCCTCAATGAGATGTGCCGGCTTCTCCGAAACCGGTATCACGAAGTCGGTCCACTCGGCGGCCGGCACAACTCGCAGGTCACTGGCCAATCGAGCCGCGACCGGCGGAGGCACGTCTGCGGACGGCGTCGCTGACGTCGTCGCGGAGGCCGTCTTCGCGGGATCGCCCGGTACCGGGCTCAGCATCTGCAGATCGTTGCGCGCGATGCGTATCGTGAGAGTCGAGTCGAGCTCCACGTAGGCGTCGCCGGCAGTGAGAGCGACGACTTTCACCACAGTTCCCGGAAAAAGAAACCAGCGCCGCAGACCGCCACTGAGAGCGTATCCGGTAACGACTCGATCAGTGTCGCTTGGCGCAGTTGCCGGTCCCACTAGAGTCGCGTAAAGCGGCGGTGCAAGCCGTAGCGTGTCAGCGCTCGTCGCAATCGGGGGCGGGGGCGGGGCGAGCTTGATGGGATGCGTCAATCGCACGGTGTCGGCTCCAGCCGTCGCCACCAATTCATACTGCGGAGCGCTCGCGGGTGGGTTCGCTAGCCACGCCATGAACGAGCCGTTCGGCCAGACGGGAACTGACACCTCATTAATCGCCAGTGCTGCGTCGCCATTGCCGACGGAACCGAAGATGAAGTTGGAATCCTTCGAGAGAATCGTCTGGTTCACCGTCGGATAGACCACCTTGACCGCCAGTGGACCGGTTACATGCGGAACCGGCGGAAGATTGGGGTTGGGCGGAGGGGGTGGAATATGTTCGACTACTACCGGGGGCACGGGCGCCGGCGTGGGAGCGGCAGGTGCGCGTGGCGCGCAGGCGGCGGCGGCCGCGACCGCAACCGCGGCGCATGTTGTTCTCAAGAATGCTCGAGTAATCATCATCCCCGTTGGATCGTCCTTGCGAAAGCTGATTGCACGGTCAGTACCAGAACGAAGGCGGACACGACAAGTGCTGATTAGGCGCTTCCCCGATGTCCCGCCTATATTCCCGCGAATGCTGTGGCGCAATTCCAGTACATTGACAATCTGCTGTCCCACCCGCGCTTCAGGCGGGCATACGCCCTTGTGACGAGGCCCGAGCCGTTCACCGCCGAGTTTCCGGCACTGCCGGAAGGAACCATCGAGATCGCAGGTCGGACCGACGTCGGTCTGATCCGCGAGCACAACGAGGATTCCTTCCTTTTTGGCGATCTCTCCTCGGGTGAATCCGTCGCCGACAACGAGTCGCCGCCGCTGCGAGTCGAGGCGGTGCCCGCGGTTCTTATCGTCGCTGACGGCGTCGGTGGCGCCGCTTCAGGCGAGGTCGCCAGCTCGATGGCCACGCGCATAGCCTATGATCATCTCCGCGAGCGGTGGCAGCGCGGCGGTCTGCGGGGGACTGTTGTTGTCGCCGACGCTCTTCAGCAGTCGCTCTTCGCCGCCAACCGCGCGATCCACTCTCATGCGGTAAGCAACCGGACCCATCACGGAATGGGTACCACCGCTACGCTCGCTCTCGTTGTCAACGGCATGGTGTACTTCGCGCAAATCGGAGACAGTCGCGCCTACATCATCCGCGACGGCTCGGCGACCCAGATGACGAAGGACCAGTCGCTGGTCCAGCGAATGGTGGACGCCGGCAAGATGACCGCCGAGCAGGCGGAGAAGAGCGAGCATCGCAACATCATCCTTCAGGCACTCGGTCCGGAGCAACAGGTAGTTCCCGAGCTCACGCGCGAGCGTCTGATGAACGGCGACGTTGTCATCCTCTGCAGCGATGGTCTCTCGAATCAGGTAGGCCCCCAGGAGATCGCAGCCGTCGCAGGAAAGAGCGCGGATCTCGACTCATTGTGTGACTCGCTGATCAGGCGCGCGCTGGAGACCGGTGCCCCGGACAACGTAACCGTGGTTGCCGGCCGGTTTTCGACCAACTCCGATTCCGGCGCTGAGAAAAAGAAGGGCTAGGCGCGCACGCCCGATTCAGTGGCCGTGACGGTCTGATCCGGTTCCACCTCCACAGAGTGAGCCGCGGCGCCCTTTGGAAAATTGGCATTCCATGGTGCGACGACCGGAAGCAGCAGGATGCAAGGCAGTCCAGCGACAACTGTGATCAGGAAAAATGTGGGCCACCCCATTGACTGGGCGATCTTTCCTCCTGGCGCCACGAGTATGTCGCGACTGGCGGCGACGAGACTCGACAGCAAGGCGAATTGCGTCGCCGAAAAGCGCCGATTGCACATGGTCATTATGTATGCGACCAATGCCGAGCTCACGAGTCCAACTCCGAAATTTTCGATTACGATCGCGCCCACCATGTAACTGTGGTTCCTGCCCACCAGCGAAAGCCCGTAATACGTCAGATTGCTCAGCGCCTGGAAGACCGCGAATATCCACAAGGAGCGATTGAGACCCACGCGCGCGATTGTCGCTCCGGCGACCAGCGAGCCGGCGATCGTCGCAAGCAGCCCTGCGCCACCGAAGACAACGCCAACCTCGGTCTGGGTAAATCCTGTTTTCAGCAGAAAGGGAGTCGTCATGCTCCCAGCCAGCGCGTCGGCGTACTTGTAGAGCACAATGAAGATCAGGACGCCGATCCCCAGTCCCGGTCCGACCCTCGTGAAGAAATCCTGGAACGGCATCGCAACCGCTTCACCGAGCGTTCGTGGGGGCGCCTCCTTGAGCGGCGGTTCCGGAGCGAGGAAGGTCGCCACGATTCCGATCAGCATCAGTCCGGACAGGAGGGAGTACACTGTCCCCCAGGACAATCTGTCCGCGAGTACAAACGATAAAGACCCTGTGAGCAAAAGCGCGACGCGGTAGCCGAGCACCCAGATCGCGGCTCCCGCTCCCATCTCCCGGTCCCCCAGAACGTCGGTCCGGTACGCATCGCCAGCGATGTCCTGGGACGCACTGAAGATCGCGATCACAATCGCATTGAACGCAAGCGCACGAAGCCCGGTTGTCGGATCGTGCACCGACATCGCCGCAATCGCCGCGAGCAGCAGCACTTGCGTGACGAGCAGCCACCCGCGCCGACGGCCGAGGAATGGTGGGATGTAACGGTCGACCACTGGCGCCCAAAGGAACTTCAGGGAGTACGGCAGCCCAATCATGCTGAACAGGCCGATCTTGGTGAGATCCACACCAGACGCCGTCATCCACCCTTGGAACGCCTTGCCGTTGCCTATCAGGTTGAAAGGCAGCCCGGACGCAAACCCGAGCAGTAGGAGCGCCGCCATCTTTCGCTGCCCGAACAGCCTCAGTGGGGATCTCGCCTGCTTCGCGCTCACGATTGCCTCCGGGTCAGCCCGCGGTGGGGACCTCCGCGGCAAGCACTCGCGCCGCTGCGCGCTGCATCACCGCGTCCCCGCCCCATGCGCAAATCACCGGCCCGTTTCCGGGAATCGCGGCAGCGAGACGAGGATGGCTGAACTGCACTATCACGCTGTCAACGGCGGCTCGCTCTGCGGCGTCGAGTGCGACTCTCACACGCTCCAGAGAACCTGCTGAATAACCGGGCCTTCCCTTCCAGGAGCGAATATCACCGAAGAGCGCAATCACGCGCGATCGCCGCGCCGCCGACTCGGGCTCGGCGGAGATTACGTCAAATCCGCGCTCGCCGAGCGTCGCGACGAACGGCTCGCGCGATGGCGGCGGATAAGGACCGCCGAGATCGTCGTCAACTATCACCACCTCTATCTGGCGGCTGAGATTGGGCATTCCGTTCCGCATCGGGTGTACAACGCGGTCGGCGATACGGTCTGCCCACCGGACTTCCTCATCTGCCAGACCCCGATCGCCTCTCTCTGCCGCCGCCCAGTCGGCCCAGTGGCGCCGTCTTGCAACCGATTCCGCGAGGCGAGCGCGATCGAGATCGCCATTCTGGACAGCAGTCTCGATCGCATTCAGGCAGGCGTCGAGATCCTTGGGATAGAGAAGTAGATCGCATCCCGCCTGCAGCGCACGCACCACCGCCGACGACTCTCCTCCGCTGAGGACGCCTTCCATGATCAGGGCGTCGGTAACTATCAAGCCGGCAAATCCCATTGTTCCGCGAAGACGCCCGTCAAGGATCCGCGAGGAAAGGGTTGCCGGAACGCTTGAGGGATCGAGCGCGGGAAACGCGACGTGCGCCGACATCACTGAAGCCACACCGGCGTCCACCGCTGCCTCGAACGGAACGAGATCGGTATTCACGAGGTCAGTTTCGGACGCGGCGACCACGGGCAGCTCGGCGTGCGAGTCAACGGTAGTGCGCCCGTGCCCGGGGAAATGTTTCGCGCATGCAAGGACACCCATGTCCTGGCACGCTTCCACCCACTGCGTAACCGCCACGCCGACACGTGTGGGATCGCCGCCGAAGGACCGTGTTCCAACGATCGGGTTCTCCGGCTCGATGTCGAGATCGCATACCGGAGCGTATATCCAGTTGATGCCGAGTGTGCGCGCTTCGATCGCCGTGACCCTCGCAGCCGCAACCACTGCGCCTGCATCGTTGAGCGAGCCGATCGCTGCCAGCGGTGGAAGCCCGGTGGCGCCAACGAACTGTTGCCCCGCGCCGCGCTCGAGGTCGGCACCGATGAGTAGACTAGTCCGTGAACGGTTACGGAGATCGGCAGTGAGATCACGAACTTTGTCGGCCACCCCGCCGAAAAAAATGAACCCGCCGACACCGAGCGCGAGCGCACGATTGATCTCTTCGAGCGACTGCTCATATCCGCCGTTGGCGGTCCATCGGATTGCCGGCAGCAGAAGCTCTGCGTAATCACTCATGGCGGCGTCAGCTTTCCAAGAATGCGCGGTCCTCGCGCACCAGTGGCTCTTCGCACGTTTCCTGGCCGTCCCTGGAGATGCAGGTATCCCATCAATGCGAATGCCACCGCCTCTTTGGCTTCTCCGTCGAAGAACACCTCATCGAATGTTCGGACGGGTAGCGGCGCAACTTCCCGCGACAGCGCCGAGTGCAGAGCCGGATTTTTTGCACCGCCACCGGAGATCACGACTTCGCTGACAGGCTCGGGAATGAACCTGCGATAGGCGTCGGCGATGCTCCGCGCGGTGAGAAGAACTGCTGTCGCGATGATGTCTTCGTCGGAACATGATCCCTTCGCGCGACACATGTCGGTCAGTCGCTCTGCATAGACTGGGCTGAACAGCTCGGGACCCGTGGACTTCGGCGGCTCACTCGAGAAATATGGATCCGTCAACAATTCCTTCACGACCGACTCAACTGGTTTACCTGCTGCCGCGAGACGCCCGTCGACGTCATAGGGTAAATCGGGACGCAGCGCACGGGTGACCTTGTCAATCACTCCGACGCCGGGACCGGTGTCGAACGCCCGCACGCCATCGACGTCGCCACCCGGTGGTACCACAGAGACGTTTCCGATCCCGCCGATGTTCTGAAGGGCACGCCACTTGTCGGGAGAGGCGAACAGCATCGCGTCGGCGATCGGAACCAAGGGCGCCCCTTGTCCGCCCGCGGCCATGTCGCGAACTCGAAAATCGTTCACGACTGCAATGCCTGTGCGCTCGGCAATCACGGCTGCCTCCCCAAGCTGCCAGGTGGAATGTCCCGGCTCGTGCCAGATGCTCTGGCCATGCGATGCGACAGCAGCGATTTCGCCGCGCGAGAGTCCCGCTTCCGCGACTGCGGCGAGCGCAGCTTCTGCAAGCCATTCACCGAGATCGAAGTTGAGCCGGCAGTATTCCGACGGAGTCGCGCCGGTGAGCGCGGCGGCCAGTCGCTCACGCGTCGTCCGCTCGTACTCGCGCTGGGTGAATCCGATCAGCTCGGCCGAGACTCCACCCTTGTCTCTGTCGCTGAAGCGGACGACAGCGGCAGCGATTCCATCGAGTGACGTTCCCGACATCAGCCCGACCATCACTGCGCTGGATCGCCGATTATTGCTCACGTGACAGGTGGCGGGGCATCAGGTATCGCCCGGCGGATCACGCCGCCCGCACGAGCCAGCGCATCCTCGGCGGCTTCGCGCGAGACCTTGAGCTTCTGCATCACGATCGCCGTCTTCACGCTCTCGTCAGCCTGAGCGAGGAGCTCTCGCGCTTCTTCGCTCGAAACTCCGCAGACTTCGACGACAATCCGCTCGCTCCGGTCCTTGAGCTTGTTGTTCGTGGCGCGAAGGTCGACCATCAGATTGCCGTAGGTTTTCCCAAGGCGGATCATCGCGCCGGTGGTGATCATGTTGAGCACCAGCTTCGTCGCCGTTCCCGCTTTCATCCGCGTCGAGCCAGTGACGACCTCGGGCCCAACAATCGGGAGTATGGCGACATCGAGATACTTCTCGAGATCGGCGGGAAGATCGGAGCATGAAATGATTCCCGTCTTCGCTCCGAGCTCCTTCCCGCGGCGGATCGCAGCGTGCACGTAGGGTGTCGTACCCGAGGCAGCAATGCCGATCACGAAGTCCTGCGGTTGCACATTGCGCTCGTCCAACGCGAGCGCACCGTTTTCGACGATGTCCTCAGCGCCTTCCTGAGAGCGTGTCAGTGCGGGTATTCCGCCGGCGATGATTCCCTGCACCATCTCCGGATCGGTGCCGAAAGTCGGCGGACATTCACTCGCATCAAGAACGCCAAGGCGTCCGGATGTTCCTGCGCCGACGTAAAAGAGTCGTCCTCCAGCGCGAAAGCACCGCTCGGCAATGTCGATCGCGCGCGCGATAGCTTCGCGCTGCGTCGCCACCGCCTCGGGAACCAAGCGGTCTTCGGCGTTTATGACATCGACGATCTCAAGGGGCGTCGCGAGATCGATGGATGCGGTCCGCGGATTGCGACGCTCCGTCGCTCTCGGATCAAGCACCGACTTCAGCGCGTGCGACGTGAGTCACGCGCAACAACATACCGGCCGCTTTGCGCGAGCCGCAAGCATTCGGAGCACAAGTGAACAGGTACATCATGCTGGTGATGTTCGTCGCCGTGAGTGTTCCGGCGAACGCACAGATTCGCCGACGCGTGCCTCCTTCAACGGATCCGGGAATCTGGACGTCCCTCAGCGCGGGTATTTACGGGGGAAACGGAATCTCTGACGGCTCCTCGCAAAGCACGTGGGATTTCGGTGCGGGCACGACTTGGCAGTATCGCGCTACGGTGGAAAAGGCGTTGGAGCGGCAAGTTGCCGTCGGTCTGGTCGGCACGTACGTCAAAGTTCCCTTTGCCTATATCGGCAACCCCGGCGCAAACAGCTGCACTCGCTGCGATGCGCATCTGGACTTGGTATCGCTCGGAGTTTCATTTCACGCCGGCGGAGGACCAGGATTACACCAGGTGCTCGAGGCATCAGCGGGTGCAGTGCAATACCGCAACCTCCGTCGTGACGACGACCGAACGGCTCTGGACCCGGTGGATGGAAACGTGGATCCGTTCTTCACATTCGGGTACGGATTCGGCTACACGTTCAACCAGGCGATGCAGGTGAGCGTCGTTCAGGATTATGGTCTCGCGCTGCATGAGCGCACCGGGCTTTCCACCGGTCAAAGCAATACGCTCACACAACGGTCCACGCGGATTAATTTCAGGCTCGGATTCGGAGCGAGAACGCGGCGGAGGTAGCACCGCCGGCAGCCAACGGGAGGCAGATCGTGAGAGCGGCGGGAATCCAGCTTGCCCTTCTGTTGATTGCCGCGGGATGCTCTCCGGGCGCTCATTCAGCCGGTCGGTCGACGGCTGAGCTGATCGCAGACAGCGGGTTTCATGACGGTCCTCATTTTCCCGTCGGCTGGAAGTACCGCCCACGAGAGCCCGCCGCGGTGGCACCTGCTGCGATGGTCGCGAGCAGTGCTCCACTTGCAACAGATGCCGGCGTGGAAGTTCTTCGTGCAGGCGGCAACGCAATTGACGCGGCGGTAGCAGTCGGATTCGCGCTCGCCGTTGCCTATCCTGAAGCCGGCAACATCGGAGGCGGCGGTTACATGCTGATCCGGCTGGCTGACGGACGGACGGCGGCGATCGATTATCGAGAGATCGCGCCAGCCGCCGCCTTCCGCGACATGTACGTCGATTCAACTGGCGCGCTTACCACCGCGAGTGTGAGCGGGCGCGCCGCGTCTGGAATACCGGGAGCTGTCGCGGGGATGGCCCAGGTCCTCGCGCGCTACGGATCGATGCCGCTCGCGCGCGTGATCGAGCCGGCGCTCCGTCTGGCGCGCGACGGATTCATCGTCGATAGCGTCCTGGCCGCATCCATCGCTGAAAAGCGTCCTCTGATCACGCGCTTCGCGGGAGGACCGACATTCTTTCCAGGGGGAATGTCGCTTCGACGCGGAAGCCGTCTCGTTCAGCCCGAGCTGGCTGCAACTCTGGAAGCGATCGCCCAGCAGGGTGTCGGCGGATTCTATCGCGGTCGGGTTCCACAGCTCGTTGCCAAAGAGGCTGAGCGCGATTGTCCGACGAGCGTGACGCCTCATTGGCGCGCCTCGCATGGTTGCGGAGTTATCACTGCAGAGGACTTCGCGCGCTACCGGCCCGCCTGGCGCACACCGCTGCGCACGACATATCGCGGGTTCACGATATACTCGATGCCGCCTTCGTCCTCGGGCGGCGTGACCGTCGGAGAAGCGCTCAACATTCTCGAGGGCTTCCCATCGTTAGCGCCGTACGGCACAGCGGACTACTTCCACCTCGCTGCGTCCGCATTTCAGCGCGCGTTCATCGACCGCAACGCCCTTCTCGGTGATCCTGATTTCGTCCGGATTCCGACCGATCGCCTCTTGAGTAAGCGGTACGCTGCGGAGCGTCGCCGAACGATTCTTTCGGACAGGGCAACTCCTACCGCTGCCCTCACGGCAGTTCAGCGTGAGGGCACCGAAACGACTCCATTTTCAGTCGTGGACGCGAAAGGGAATGCTGTCTCCGCTACGACCACGCTCAACAGTCTGTACGGATCCGGTGTGTACGTACGCGGCGCTGGATTCTTTCTCAACAACGAGATGGATGACTTCACCTCGCAACCGGGGATACCGAATCAGTTTGGTCTCATTCAGGGCGCAAGCAACGCGATCGCTCCGGGAAAGAGAATGCTGAGTGCGATGGCGCCAACGATAGTGCTTGATCCCGCCGGCAGGACATTTCTACTCATTGGCGGCCGCGGTGGCCCGCGAATAATCACGAGCGTTGCACAAGTGATCCTCAACGTGATCGACCATCGCATGACGCTGGCCGATGCGATGAGCGCACCGCGAATTCATCACCAGGCGCTGCCCGACACCATCCGGTATGAAGCAGGCGGCATTGAGCCCACTGAACTGGCGAAGCTGCGCGCGATGGGCTATGCACTCGGCTCGCAGGAAAAAATCGGGGCGCAGGTTGCCGCTATCCGTCGTGTTAGAGCAGGCTACGAAGGAATGACGGACCCTCGCGGAGACGGCAAAGCCGCTGGATACTGACAACGACCAGATGCGCGCTACCCGTTGCCGGTTACCCGCTGCCCGCTTCCCGCATCCCGAGACGGGCAACGGGTACGGGATACGGGTACGGGAAACGGGCAGCCGATGACTGCTCTTAGACTTGAACTTGTGTGGGTGAATCGAGACTGATGGTGATGCGACCGCCGGACGGCACGCACCCTTCATAGTTTGCGGTTGCAGCCGCCGTCGCGGCACCAGCGGCAGCACCGGTAGCAGCGCCGATCACTGTCGACTTCGTGCTCTTGCCGAGGACCTGGCCGATCACGGCGCCAACCGCTGCGCCACCCACGACCTTCTGAACGTCCTTGCTCTTCGGCTGGTTTCTCACCTTGTCGACGTTGGCGTATGTCGTGGTAGCATTGATCGGATAGGTATGTCCGCCGAACGAAACGGAGACAACGCGGAAGCCCATTCGGACTTCATCAGCCGCATTCTCGCTTCGCTTGAGCTCGGTGATCTCCACCGTGGCTGTTGCCCCTGCCGGAATAGCCGAGCCGTTGGATCCCGTTACGGTATTACTGACCGTCGCGGTGAAGCGCTGACCAACGTGGTTGGTGTTCGTGCAGACGCGGGAGTTCGACGTGAGATTCAATTCGCTCCCCGATGGGATCGTCCCCACGGCGCGCTCCGCCGCCGCACCAGGCGTGCGGGTAACCGTGTTACCGCTCGAGGTTCTTCCAGTTGTCGTCGTTCGGGCCGGCGTTCTGACAACAGTACCGGTCGAGCGGGCTCGCGGCGCAGTGCGTGGAGCAGTGGCGGCAGGCGTCGGCGCTCCGCTGACAGGTACGTCCTGTAGTGCCGGCTTCGCCGCGGTATCTGCGTTAGCCATTTGCAGGTCGCGGTTGAGCGTCGTGTCCTGCGCGAGCGTGTCTTCCTTTTTTCCCTTATCGACACACGCCCCCGCGAGCAGCGCCAGCGAAAGCGCCAGCGCGGCACCTGGCCAGGCGATATATTTTGACATCTGTTTTGCCTCCCTGTATGTGACGGTAGCGAAGCCCTTGTAGCGTAAGCTTTTAGCACTTCCAAAGGGGCAATCGTCGTGCCAAACATGAAACACCTTCGACGCCTCCTACCCTACTACCGGCCGTACGCAGGGCAAATGGTTACCGGCCTTGCACTTGTAGTTGTGTCGACAGCCCTCACCAGCGTCATTCCATGGCTGCTCCGCCAAGGCGTGGATGCCATCGGGTCAGGACAGCCGTTGAGCCGCGTGTGGACAACAGCAACAGCGATCGCCGCGATGGCATTGTTCGCGGGTGCGTTGCGATATGGGATGCGGGAAATTCTCAACGGCGTCAGCCGGTGGATCGAATACGACCTGCGCAACGATCTCTTTGCGCATCTCGAGAAGCTCGATCCCGCGTACTATGCGAGAACGCGCACCGGTGACACGATGGCGCGCCTCACGAACGATCTTGCCGCGGTGAGGATGGCGGCTGGTCCAGCCGTCATGTATCTGGTCAACACAATCGCCGGCGGACTCTTCGCGCTTTTCTTCATGCTTCGGATTCACCCGGCACTCACAGGACTCGCGTTGCTTCCGATGCTTGCGCTGCCGATCATCACCGTGCGACTGGGTGGTCTGATACACTCCAGGTTCGACGCGGTCCAGGAGCATTTCTCGACGCTCACCAGCCATGCGCAGGAGAATCTCACCGGCACTCGCATCGTGCGGGCCTACCGTCAGGAGGCGGCAGAGATCGCGAGGTTCGGGCGCCTGAACGAGGAGTATCTCGCGCGCAACATGTTGCTCGTTCGCCTGTACGGAACAATGCATCCATTGTTCGCGCTTCTCGCAGGCATCGGCGCTGTGGTCGTCGTCGGTGTCGGCGGTGCGCTAGTGATTCGGGGCGCAATCAGCGTTGGATCGTTTATCGCCTTCGGACTCTATCTCGGCTTCCTCACGTGGCCGTTGATCGCGCTTGGTTGGGTGGTGAATCTTTTTCAACGCGGAGCCGCCTCGATGGCTCGGCTCACTGAGATTCTCGACGCTCGTCCGGCAATCATGAACCCAGAATCGCAGATCCGTCATCTGCCGCCTGCAACAGGCGGGCGCTCCATCGAATTTCGCAACGTCGGATTCCATTACCCTGCCGCGCAGGGCCGCGAGCCGCGGTGGATTCTGAGAGGGCTCAACTTCACTGCGCCGGTCGGCGCCACCCTCGGCGTGGTGGGCGCCACCGGCAGCGGTAAGACCGCGATGATGGATCTCATTCCGCGATTCCACGATCCACAGGAAGGGGACATCCTCATCGACGGAATTCCGATCCGAGAATTACCACTGGCCGAGCTGCGTCGCGAAATCGGGTTCGTTCAGCAGGAAAGTCTTCTCTTCAGCGATACAGTTGGCGCAAATCTGGGCTACGGTGCTGACAACCCGGCGGCGGTGGAATGGGCCGCGCACGCGGCGCAACTCGATACGACCATCGACGGCTTCCCCGGCGGATACGACACGATTCTTGGCGAGCGTGGGATCAATCTCTCCGGAGGTCAGAAGCAGCGCGCTTCGCTTGCACGCGCGCTCGCGCGGCGGCCAGCGCTCGTTCTTCTGGACGACGCGTTGAGTGCCGTTGACACGCACACCGAAGCGGAGATCCTCAGAGAGCTTCGGTCAGCGCTTTCCGGCCGGACTGCGATCATTGCGTCGCACCGCGTCAGCGCGATACGCAACGCGACCTGGATCATTGTCCTCGATGAGGGCCGCGTTGCGGAATCGGGCCGACACGAGGATCTGATGTCGGCCGAGGGTCGCTACTGGGCGCTCCTCAGGCGACAGCAACTAGTCGAATCAATCGAGGAGTCGGACCTCGTTGCAGCGGGACCGGAGGACACGCGTGGCACCTGACCGCTCGCGTCCCTCGGTGGAGTTGCGGCCCGCCACTGAAGAAGAGCGACTATGGCGGTTAGAGGCGGAGCTCGCACATGCCCAGCGACTGATTGGCGACCTGCGCGACCGTGACGCCCTCAAGACGCAGTTCCTGTCGAATATCGCGCACGATCTGCGCACACCGCTGACGGCGATCATCACTCACGCCGAGATTCTTCGTGACGGGCTCCTCGGCAACATCAACGGAAAACAGCACGAGAGCATCTCGACCATCATCACGGGTGGCCGGCAACTTCTCGACACGATCGCCGAAATCCTCCTCTACGCCAAGGGATCGAGCGAGCCGCTGACGCTAACGGAGAGCGAATTCTCGTTCGCTGAGATCGTCGACCAGGTGAGTCAGCTCAACGAGTCGCTCGTCGCAAAGAAGGAGCTCGCCTTCGAGCGTCGTCTTCCGCCCGATCTTCCTCGCGTCGCCGGCGACCGGGACAAGATCATGCACGTGGTGATGAATCTCATCGGCAACGCGCTCGAGTTTACACCAGCAGGCGGCACCGTCTGGATTGCCGCAGAGTGTGTCGCGGGACAGGAGCCAACGCCATCGCTCCTGGTGGAGGTGGGCGACACGGGACGAGGGATAGCCCCCGACCATCACGAGCTCATCTTCCGTGAGTTTGCCCAAGTCGACGCTTCGGCGTCGCGCGTGCATCATGGTACTGGACTCGGTCTGACCATCGCGCGGCGCTTTGTGGAGCTCCATGGGGGGCGCATCTGGGTAGAAAGCGATCTTGGAAAAGGAAGCCGCTTCTTCTTCACGATTCCTCTGCGCTACGTCGAAGCGTGATCGCCAGGCGAGTGCTCCTCGTGGAGGACAGCGTTCTCATCACGAGTGCCCTTCGCGTGTTGCTCGAGTCCAACGGCTGGGACACGTGGGTGTCGCCGACCCTGACAGACGCCATTGGCGCGGTGTCCGACTTTCGACCCGATGTGATCCTGGTCGATCTCACGCTGCCGGACGGCGATGGTCTCGATATCCTGAGTGCGCTTTCGAGCGAGACGCCGCCCCCCAAGGTGTTCGTGATGACGGGTCATGATGACGATGCGACACGAGACCGATGTCTCAGTGCCGGGTGCGACGCCGTTCTTATCAAGCCTGTTCCGACACGCGACCTCGTCGAGCTGATCGCCGGCGCCATGGCGTGATTGAGCGACGTACCCTCGAGCGCCGCGCGATCGAGCGCGCGGGGCCGTTCCTCAGATGGTACCTTGGCCTCAAATACCGGGCGTTCGACAGAGAGAAGCGTCCGCGGGATGACCGGCGCGGCTTGATCATGCTTCAGATCGACGCGCTCGCGTATTCCGATTTGCGCCGCGCAATCGCCGCGGGGGACTGTCCCGCCATTGCATCGCTGATCGCTGGAGGCGAGTTCGCGCTACGCCGCTGGTTTTGCGGCCTTCCGTCGGCAACGCCGTACTGTCAGGCCGGAATCTTCCACGGAGAGAATGCGGGTATTCCCGCATTCCGCTTCTACGACAAGGCTGCGGCGCGCATCATCACGTGTAATGTGCCGGCCGGCGTGCAGTACATCCGCGACCGGATCAAATCGCCCGGCGCGCTAGCCGGGGGGTCGAGCTACGTGAACCTTCTCGACGGCGACGCCGACACGGTGGCGTTCACGGTGGCGACGCGGGTGCAGACGTCGGTGCTCAAGCGGCTTGGAGGCGCGCGGATGGCCCTCCTGATCCTTGTGCATCCAATCAGGATTCTGCGGATGGTGTTCGAGAGCGCGTTCGAGTTTCTGCGGGAAGAATGGGAGCGGTTGCGCGGGGAGCTCGCCGGACGCGTGCCTCACTCCGAGGGGATCTTTCCGTTCATTCGCATCCTCAGCAATGTCGTGATTCGTGAGCTGCAGACAATGGCGATGCTGCTCGACGTCTACCTGGGCGTTCCGGTGATTTACAGCACCTTCATGCAGTACGATGAGCTGGCACATCACTTCGGTCCGTCCAGCCGGCAGGCGCTCGGTGATTTGCGACGTACCGATGCACGAATTGGCGAGATCTGGCGGATGGCGCGCCTCGCCGGAGGACGCGGGTACGATCTCGTGATTCTCTCGGATCACGGCATGACGCCGGCGCGGAGTTATCGGGTGACATTCGGCGAGTCGCTCGGCGCGACGGTCGAGAGAAAGCTGGAGTCGGAGATCCTCGTCAGCCACGACGAGGTGGGCGAGTTCGCGGCTGTCGGGCCGGAGCTGCTGGACACCCTAGCGAGGGCGACTCCGCAATCGATGGCGGGAGCGCGCAGTGGATTTGTACGCGCGCGTGACTGGTTTCGCAGTCGTTATGGCCTTCGGGAGCTGATACTGCCGGAGAAGTATCGCGTCGCGCGAGAGCAGGACGTTGTGGTGACCTACAGCTCGTGCCTTGCGTTCGTCTACTTCGCCGATGACAGCCGACAGCTCGATCTCGATTCCATTTTGGGAAATGCCCGACGGAGAACGCTCTATGAGGGTCTGGTTGCCCACGCGGGAATCGGTCTTGTCCTTACACGCTGCGACAGAGGGATCACAGCTGAAAGCCGCGCCGGTCGCGCGGTTATCCGGGACTCTTCGGTAGAGGTGGTGGCTGGTCGAAATCCACTCGAGCAGTACGGCACGCAGAAATACGTCGTGTCCGCGATCGCATCGCTCGTATCACAGCCGAACGCCGGCGATCTCGTTCTCTTCGGCTCTTACGACGGGTACGAGATCGTTTCCTTCGACGATCAGGTCGGTGCGCACGGATCCGCCGGAGGAGACCAGGTTTATCCGTTCATCATTGCACCCACGGAATTATCTCTCGCCGACGAGCGCCTCGAGGACGCTCGTGACATCCACCGTGCCGTGATGACGCGCTATGTGGTGAACTCGTCGCCCGCCGACACCGCGCGTGGCGTGGCTGACGAGGACGATTCGGGTGGGGTTGGCGCCGGCTCCGCGGACGCGTTGGCGCTGGGCTCGAGATAACCGATGATCGAGCGGAAGGCGCTTCCCGAGATCCGCTCCGGCTCGAACGGCTCGCCAGATCGTTTCATCACGCCGCGCACCACCTCGTCGAGAGTGACTAGCGGCGCATCGGCCTCGGCGGTGACGTCGCTTTCCCATTTTCCACGCTCCTTTCCCTTGAGCGTGTGTCGGTAGCTTGCGCTGTAAACGGTATGCCTGGCATCGCCCGGCGCCGAAGCCGCGACGACTGCGGCGCAAGTCTCGACTCCACCCTGCCTGATCGGAGGAAAGAGGCGGATCTCTTCGATGAAAGCTGCGCCGATCCGATCGCCGATCTCACGCAGAAATCTCACTGTCGTCTCGACCACTAACGAAGCTCCGGGCTCATTTCGCGCTCCACATAGAGTCTCAGAATGTGCATGAAGTCCTGCGCATTCGTGACCACGCCGAACGCCTGGTGCGTGCCGCGGTCCTTGAGTTTGCTCACCACGAACTCCGAAGAATCGACGCAGATGGTCGGCAGCTCGCGAAGGGAGCCGTCGGGCTCCGCAACGAACGCGGGCAGCATGTTGCCGGTTGCGATCGCGTGCAGCGCGGTCGCGACGAGGATCGCCATCGTCGCCTGCGTGGTGTGACGCTTCATCGCGTCCTGACCCGCGATCGAATCGGTTATCACCTCCGGCAGCGGCCCATCGTCGCGGATCGATCCTGTAAGCACGAACGGAACGCCTTTCTTTACAAGCGCGTGCATGATCCCGTCACGGATGATTCCCTTGTGAACCGCACGCTTGATCGAGCCGGCCGCGCGAACCTGATTGATCGCCCGCATGTGGAGGCCGTGCCCTCCGGTGGACGCAATTCCCGTCCCGGTCATCCCAAGCGTGGTTCCGAAAATGGACGCCTCGATGTCGTGCACCGCCACAGCATTGCCCGCGAGCAAGGCTCCGACGAAGCCGTTCTCGATGAACCACACCATGTCGGCCCGGGCGCGCGAATGAACCAGTGCCGGACCGGTCACCCAGATGGGATAACCCCCGCGATCGCGCTCGAATATGAGAATGCGCGCCATCTGCGAGTAATCGATCGGCTTCTCGCGCGAGACGTCGCTGGTCATGAACCGGAACTCGGTGTCTTCTTCCTCCTCCCCTTCGAGCAGCAGCGAGTGGACATAGATGCCTTCGCTTCCGTCCTCGGCCTTCCCCACCGCTACGAGATCTCCGGCGTTCACCCGGCGCCCCTCACGAATCCACAGCATACCCTCGCTGTCCAGCACCAGCGCGGCGTCCATCCGCGGCTCGCGCGGCATCCGCCACTCGCCGCGAATTCTCACGTAAGTGGGAAGGTTGGTGGTCGAGAAAAAGTCGTCGGGGAGGACGCCTGCTGCCGGCGCGGCAACGAACCGCGCGTCGGGAGCACTTGCGAGACGCGGCTCTGAAAAGTCGGGAGGAGCAAGGAGCGACACTCCTAAAGATGGCCAGCGCCGCTACAACAGCGCCACCGGGTCGCGGTCGAGCGTGACGCGAACACCAGCCGGCGCCTTGAACCGCTCGGCGAAGTATCGACCGAGACGGCCGATGTCACCGGCATGAGACGACTTGATCAGGACGTGCCAGCGCCAGCGTGTCTTGATTCTCTCAATGGGACAGGGCGCGGGGCCGACGACTGTCACGTCACTCAACTTTTGCGCGGCGATCAGTCCGCGGATCCATTCACCAGCCGCAATCGCGGCGTCAGCAGTCAGCTTCTCGCGCGTGGCGCTGAACACGATGTTGAGGAGCCGTATGAGCGGCGGATACGGGGGATTCTCTCGACCCGTGACCTCCGCGCGGACGAAGCGCTCGTAATCGTGTGTCACGGCGCAGACCACTGCGTGGTGCATTGGAACCCGCGTCTGAATCAGTACGACTCCACCCTTCTCTCCCCGACCCGCGCGGCCCGCAACCTGACTTAGCAGCTGAAAGCAGCGCTCCGACGCACGAAAATCGGGGAGATTGATCCCGACGTCCGCGTCCACCACACCGACGAGCGTCACGTTTGGGAAGTCGAGCCCCTTTGCGATCATCTGCGTGCCGAGAAGGATGTCGACTTCGCCTGATTCGACGCGGTCGAGGATCTCGGCATGCGCCCATTTGCCACTCGTTGTGTCTACGTCCATCCGCGCTATTCGCGCGTTTGGGAATCGGTCGCAGAGAATCCGCTCCACCTGTTGCGTGCCGAGGCCACGCTGTCGCATGGATCGTCCGCCGCAGCGTCTGCACTTCGGGTCCAGCGGCTCGTGATGACCACAGTAGTGGCACAGCAGCCTTTCGGGCGCTTGGTGATGCGTCAACGTGATGCTGCAATTCGGACACACCACCACGTTCCCGCAATCGATGCACTGCACGAAAGCGGAATAACCCCGGCGATTCAACAACAGGATGGTCTGCTCGCCGCGAGAGAGCGTCTGGGTTATCGCCGTGTCCAGTCGTTCGCGGAGGACCGCAGTGGGCGATGCAGGCTGGAGAGCGCCCGGAGGTAACTGCTCGCCGCGCGCTCGAAGATCGACGATTTCCACCGCCGGCAGTTTCCCTCCACCGACACGCTCCGGCAGCGAAAGGAGTCCGTATCGTCCCGCTTCCGCGTTGACCCAGCTCTCGAGCGAGGGTGTCGCGCTGCCGAGCACAACGACGGCTCCCTCTTCGCGCGCTCGAACTATTGCGACCTCTCGAGCGTGGTACCGGGGTGTCTCCCCCTGCTTGTAGCTGGTTTCGTGCTCCTCGTCCACGACGATCGCACCGAGGTTCTCTACGGGAGCGAACACCGCCGATCGGGCGCCAACGGCTATTCGCTTCTCACCTCGCTTGAGCGCAAGCCACGCGTCGTATCTCTCGCCATCGCTCAACGCGGAATGAAGGACCGCGATCGAGTCGCCGAAAACGGCGCGGAACCGGTCCACGGTCTGGGGGGTCAACGCGATCTCAGGCACAAGCACGATCGCCGTACGACCATCGCGCTGCACCACCTTTCGCAGGAGCTCGATGTAAACCAGAGTCTTCCCGCTCCCCGTCACTCCATGGAGAAGAAAGACTTCTCCGGCATTGGCTGAAGTCAGCCGATCGATGGCTGCGCGCTGCCGAGGGGTCGGGACGTGCGACGGTGCTACCTTCTGAATGCGGGCAGCAAAAGGATCGCGATCGACCTCTTCGTTCACGACTTCGATGAGACCGCGCTTCTCGAGACCTTTCAGTACCGATGGAGAGAACGCAAGCTGCTCGAGCAGATGATCGATGGTGCTCGCGCCGCCGAGTGATTCGAGAAGTTCGAACAACGTTCGCTGCTGCCTGGCGCGCGTGAATGCCTTATCGCGCTGAGTCAGCGTCGGGAGATCCTGACGAATCCGGACGACGCGCCGCGTTTTGCGACTCGGCTGCGGCTGCGTGACCCCGGTAAGCAGCGCCGGCAACACGCTTCGCATGACCACGCCGAGCGGCACAACGTAGTAATCGGCCATCCAGCGACAGAGTCCTAACATCCGCTCGTTGAGGACGGGTTCCTCGTCGGGCACGTCTATTACTCGCCGAACTTTCCTCGGCGGCTGTCCGTCCGCCGGCCTCAGACAGATTCCGATCTCTTTGCCGGTTCTGAGAGGCACTACCACGCGCGAGCCAGCGACGGGCACCCGTTCCGACTCCGGATCCAGCGCGTATGTGAAAGTCTGAAAGAGAGGGACCGGGAGCGCGACCTCGATCAGCTTCCCGGTCTCGCCGGGCATCGCTCTAGCGGCGGCCGCCGCCGGCCGCCATTCGTGCGGGCTCCTTCGCTCGTGTGACGCCCAGTCCTGGCAGGTCACCGAGCACGATACGTCCGGCTTCCATCCGCACTCCGGTGTACGGATCTTCCTCCAACAGCGCCGCGCCGTCGAGGTCCGCGTGATCGAGCAGCGGCGCGAGCTGGGCTATCGCGGAGATGCCAAGGCTCGACTCGATCATGCAGCCCGCCATCACTGTCATGCCGTGTGCCTTCGCGACATGGACCATTCGCACGGCTTCGCGAAGGCTGCCGCACTTCGCGAGCTTGATATTGATTCCGTCCACGGCGCCCGCGAGTCGCGGAATGTCGGTTGCTACCAGACACGATTCGTCGGCGACGATGGGAAGCGATGCCCGCTCACGAACGAAGCGGAGCCCGTCAATGTCGTGGGCGGCCAGCGGCTGCTCAACGAGCTCCACGTCGTGATCGCGCAGAAAGTCGATCATACGGATCGCTTCGGCTGCCGACCAGGCAGCATTCGCGTCCACTCGAAGGTGCTTGCCCGGCGCCGCATCGCGAACGACCTTCACGATCTCGGTGTCTCGATCAGTGCCGAGCTTCACCTTGAGCACCGGATATTCCGAAGCTTCGGCGACTCGCTTGCGAAGCCCGTCGTTGTCGGTGATCCCGATAGTGAAGCTCGATAATGGAGCGTCCGCTGGATCGAGCCCCCACATTCGCCAGACAGGAACGCCGAGACGCTTCCCGACAATGTCATGGAGCGCAGCGCTCACGGCGCTTTTTGCCGATCCGTTGCGCTTGAGGGTTCGTTCCAGCTCAGCGTCAATCGCCTCGAGCGACCAGGCGTCAGCCCGCGCCAGCACTGGAGCGAACTGATCCAGGGCTGCAATCACCGTCGCGACTGATTCGCCGTAGTATCGGTTGGGCGCGGCTTCGCCGATGCCTTCGACGCCGTCGTCGGCCCGGATGGTCACGACGACGTTCTCGTGCGCCGCATATCCTCCGCGCGCGATCACGAACGGATGTCGCGTGCGAAGGGGCAGGACTTCGTGAGTTACTCTCACCCGCCCGCTGCCTGCGCGAGTGAGCTTTTTGGCGTCGCCACGCGCGCACTCCAGGCCGAGCGTGCATCGTCCGGCGCGCCGACTGAAGCAAGGTATCCGATCAACGCGTCGGCCAGCTCATTGCCTCGCTGATACCTGTCGCCGGCGCGCTTGGCGAGACATTTCATGACTATGGCCGAGAGCTGACCAGGGACGCGCGAGTCAACCACCTCGGGCGCGGCGGCTGTCTCCGTGACGTGCTTGTAGCTGATCGAATAACCGTCGGCCCCGTCGAACGGAGGAAAGCCAAGGAGCGTCTCGTACATCACCACCCCTAGCGCGTAAATATCGCTCCGGCCGTCGAGAAGCTTTCCCCGCGCCTGCTCGGGGGACATGTAGTGCGGGGTCCCCATCACATTTCCGGTTCCGGTCATTCGCGCCCGGAAATGTCCGGTAGCAATTCCGAAATCCGTCACCAGCGCATTCTCGTCCTCATCGAAAAGAATGTTGTCGGGCTTGATGTCACGGTGGACGAGGCCGTGACGATGGGCATAGTCGAGAGCGCACGCCACCTGAGCGGCGATCGCCGCCGTTCGCTCTGGTGGAAACGACCGGCGATTGTTGATCCGATCGGCAAGTGTACCGCGCGCCAGATACGGCATCACCAGATATACCTGATCGCCGACACAGCCAAAGTCCCGAATGCCGCAGATGTGGGGATGGACGAGCTGCGCCGCCGATTCCGCCTCGCGCCGGAAACGCTCGCGCATGTCCGCGTCGCGCGCGAGATGCGGATGCATGACCTTGATGACCACCGGGCAGTCGAGCGCCACATGCAGGGCATAGTAGACGTTGGCCATCCCACCTTCGCCTACCCTGTGCATGATGCTGTAACGGCCGCCGGTCACCTGACGCAGGGCGGAGATCGCCGGGTCGGGCGGCTGCGACGACTTGTTGATGCTGACAGGCAGCAGTTCGCCGCAGCGGAGGCACCGCGCGGCAGACGACCTGTTCCATGAACCGCAGTCAGGGCAGAACATCGCTATCCACCGAATTCCATTTTCACGAAGTCATACGGGGGCCACGGCCCGCTAAGACGGAAATCAAGATCCGTGTGGCGCTGGTCCTCCTTCGCCACCAGTTCGGCGAAGACCGGCCATTTATCCATGTCGACCAGAAACGACGCGTGAGCAACCGTCGTGGTATCGTCGTCGGTAAGGGGGAGAGAAACCGTAGCCGCCGCCTGTCCGCGCAGCACCCGCATGCTTTCGGCAGCAAGCCCCCGCAATTGTCTCGCACTTTCCCTGGTTTCTTCCACAGTCGCGTCCTCAGGATCCACTCCGGCCGTCTTCGTTACCGTCACGCGAGCCTGGCCATGCCCATCGACGTATCCGATTGCCTGAGTGAGCGTGAAATAATGCAGCTCGAGCCATCGCGCGAGATTCTCGCGAGACTGGAAGACGGTGCCCGGCGGAGCTGGAAGGACCGCAGCGTTCGTTTGCACTTCCTCGAGAATGCGGGTGTACTCGCCGAGCTCTGCTTCATCGAGCGTCGGACGGGTGTACTGCGTCGGTGCAACCACCGCCGCGAGCGAGCGAAAGGGTATGAGATCAGTGCCTTGGGCGAGGCTGTGCGTCGACGGAGCGTCGAGCATGGCGACGCCGAACAGTCGAAGCGCTGTTACAGGAGCTTGCGCCATTTCAGGACGGCGACGAGAACGCCGCCGATTGCCAGCTGACCAACGAGCAACGTCCAGAAACCGTGACTCTCGTGCTGAAGCGGAATGTGTTCGAAGTTCATCCCCCACATTCCGCTGATCACCACGAACGGAAGCGACAGGGTCGCGACCACGCTGAGCGCCTTGGTCACGGTACCGAGACGATTCGATACCTGCGTTAAGTAACTGTCGAGGGTGTTGCTGAGCAACTCCCGATAGGTCTCGAGTGCGTCGTTGATCCGCAGCACATGGTCGTAGATGTCGCGGAAATAGATCTGGGTGTCGACCGCCAGCAGTGAGCTCGGACGGTTGGTGAGAACACTGAAGACGTCGCGTTCCGGCGCCAGGTGACGCCGAAGGGACAACACGAGGCGCTTGATTGTGAAAATGTCACGCAGCGCTTCCTTGTCGAACTGGGCGAAAACGCGGTCCTCGAGGCTGTCCATGAAGTCGTCCAGCCGGTCGATGATCGGGAAGTACGCGTTCACCGCTTCGTCCACAACCGCGTGCATCAGCCGTGCAGGGCCCGCAGCAGCCAGCTCGGGATTCTTCTGAATGAGGTCCACCGTCATCTGGACGGGAGGCGTGTGTGCGCCGTGAACCGTGACGAGATAATTCCGGCCAAGGAAGCAGGTGAGATTCACCGTCTCGATGTCGTACGGATCCTCGGTCTCCTCGACCCATGCGACAGTCCGCACGATCAGGATCAGAAAGTTGCTGTACTCTTCGATTTTCACCCGCGAGTTCGGATTGAGGCTGTCCTCGATCGCCAGGGGATGAATGTGAAAGAGGTCGTCCAGCAGGCGTACGCGCTCGGAATCGCGGGTGTCAATGTCGACCCAGAGGGTACCCTTCCCGGATTCGACGGCGCGGGCCAGCTCATCGGAAGAGAGTCGCTGCCACGTTGTGCCGCCTTCGTCGCGGTAACAACTCCACGGCGAGTCCGGTCCTCCGGGTGCCGCCAGTGCTGTCAGCGAACCCAGGTCATCCGCAGCGGCCTGACCGTCGGCTGTCGTCGCCGTATCACTCAACTGGTACATCCTGTTCGGCTCTCATCCCGCGGAGGAAGCTAGCGGGGAACGCGAATCGCAGGCAGGTGCGCCAGCCTTTACGATCCAGACATCTCTATTCGAGCGCCCCGAGATGCGCGAGCGCTGCGGCAGCCGTCCGCTCCGGGGCGTAGCCTCCCTCCAAGGCGCTCACTACCCTGCCACCGCACCAAGCCTCTGCACGCTCTACCAGACCCCGGGTGAGACGAACGAAATCATCAGCTTCGAGCGAGAAACCGCCCAAGGGATCGCCGGAAAGCGAATCGAATCCTGCAGAAATGAGAATGAGGTCGGGCACGAACCCCTGCGTTGCTGCATCAATGCCGCTCTGCAATGCGGCGACGTAGGTCGCAGAGTCCAGTCCAGCCGGCATGGGGATGTTCCAAACGGTGCGATGCGGTCCGCGGTCCTGCGCCGCGCCTGTGCCGGGATACCACGGCCATTGATGCATCGAAACAAAGTGAATCGCCGGCTCACCCTCCACGAGTGCCTGCGTGCCGTTTCCGTGATGAACGTCCCAGTCAACTATCAGCACCCTACGCGCCCCGTGTTTGGCGATCGCGTAACGCGCGCCAAGCGCGATGTTGCCGAAGAGGCAAAAGCCCATTGCGCGATCGGCGAGCGCGTGATGTCCGGGCGGGCGCACCGCGCAAAAACTCCTCTCTGCCTGCCGCATCGCTCGATCAACTGCGTCGAGCACACAACCGGCGCCGGCGGTGGCCGCCGCCCAGCTCCCCTCGCTGGCGACTGTGTCGGCATCGAGCCGTCCGCCTCCCGCCGCGGCCAGCCGTTCGATTTCCGTCACATACTCGCCCGCGTGCACGAGTGACAGCTCCTCTAGAGTGGCGTGGCGTCCTTCGATCTGATCCACGCGCTGGAACAGCTCCGGGTGTGATCGGAGCGCGCGAGTGATTGCGCGAAGGCGCCCAACATGCTCGGGGTGACCCCAGCCGGTGTCGTGGCGGCCGCAATCGGAGTGCGAGATGAATGCGACCGCCACTGGCGCGTCGCCGCTACCTGACGGGCTTTCGCCGCCGTCCCACGAGAAGGAGAATCGAGCCGTCGCGTATCCCTGACCCGATCAGACTCTTCTGCTCATCGAGTATCTCGAAGCCGTGTAGTCTCACGACATACTCGTCGGCATTTGCTTCGCCGTCCGGGTAGAAGCGGGCGAGCGCTGCGCGCTTGACGGCGATTACGGGTTCCTCACCTCCGGCATCGACACGCATCGAATCCCACAGGTCGGCGACCTGGACGCGTAGATGGAGAGGATTATTCGAATGTCCCACCCGGATCGACTCGCCATTCGTGCGCAGAGTGGTGACGAAGGGAGCGCTCATTCGCGTTTCGCGTCGTCGGGAGACTGCCCGCCCAGCTCCACTACTCCGGTCGAACCGGCGGGCGGCAGCGACTGAAGAAAGCGAGCAACCTGCTGATCGAACAGGTAGGTCGAGCCTGTCACGCGCGTGGCCTCGCCACCGCTCACGGCAATGACGATCTCTTCGCCTCCCTGACCTCGCAGAGTCATGTGCCGCTCGCTCTCTTGCTCGGGAAACGCGGCATAGACCCCGTTCTGCCTGGCGAAGAACTGTCTCGCTTCTTCAAGCACAGCAGCCGGAGCGAGCGTCGTCATTGTCTCCTGCACTGTCCGTCGCTGCTGAGATACCGCTGATGCCGTCATTCGGAGCTCTGAAATTCTCGGTGATGAGCCTGTCGGTTGTTCACTGCGGGAATCTAGAGGCATCGCCGGCGCAAGCAACGCGCCGGACAGCTTCGTAGATCAGCCGCATCCCGAAGTGAAGCGATTGAAGCGGAACGCGCTCGTCGTGCCCATGCATCCGCTCCTCGTCGCTGCGCTCCATCGGAAAAGGAAGGATCCCATAACAATTCACGCCGCGTCGACGAAGGTATGCGCTGTCGGTGACGCCGGTGCTGAGATAGGGAACCACCGCAAGGTTCGGATCCAGCTCACGCGCCGCCGCGGCAATTGCACTGAACATCGGTGACGATGGATCCGACGGCGGCGCTTCGTCACCTTTCTTAGCGATCGTGAATTCCACCAATGGCTCCGCCGCTACCCTGATCATTCTTTCTACCACTGCCTCGATGCTCTCCCCCGGAAGAGTACGCACGTTCAGCACTGCGGTTGCCTCGGCCGGTATGACGTTGCTCCTGATTCCGCCCGAGACGAGTGTTGGAGAGATGCCGTTTCTCATCACGGCACTGAAGACCGCAGTGGCAGAGAGAATAGCGGCGGCTTTCGTCAGAGCTTCCGGATCGTCGGATACCAGCGCGCGCATCGCGTTGGCCTCGCTTGTGTCCATCCACACGTCGGCCAGTTCGCCGAAGAATCGGCGCGTCGTCTCAGTAAGAACGACCGGCTCCTGATAATCGCTCAGCCTGGCGAGGGCGCGCGCCAAGCGCATGATCGAATTCTCCGTGAGCGGGACCGCGGCGTGCCCTGCCGGTCCGCGTGCGGTGACCGTGACGACATGCGAGATCTTTTCCGCCGTCTGGATCGCGAGATACTTGCCGCCACTCTCCATGATGCGCGTGCGTCCGCCCTCGTTGATCGCGAATTCCGCGTCGAGCAGATCCGGGTGATGTTCTCCTATCCATCGGATTCCGAATTCTCCGCCTGCCTCTTCATCGGACGTAGCGACGAAGACTACGTCGCGACTCAGCGCGGCTCCGTTGGCTGCGAGCTCGCGGCGCAGGACGAGCATCGTCATCAGATTGGCGGCCAGCATGCCCTTGTCGTCGATCGCACCTCGACCGTAGACGTAGCCGTCGCGGATGACTGCTCCGAACGGATCGCATGACCACTTGTCGGCCTCGACGCCGACAACGTCCATGTGGGCGAGCAGTATCAAGGGTCTCTTCGATCCGTCGCCGCGAATCCGCGCGATCAGTGCCGCGCGTCCCTCGGCGGGGACGAATAGCTGGCTCTCGATGCCGCAGCGCTCGAGCTCCCCCGCGAGGTAACGCCCAACGGGCAGCTCGTTGCCCGGTGGATTCGTGGTATCGAAGCGGATGAGCGCCCGTAGCTGAGCGGTCGTCTCCGCATCAACAATGGGCCAGTCAGGACTCAAGCAGCTTCTCGATATTTCTCACGAGCGGCGCGAAGGTGAGTCCGGTCCCTGGCGGACCAATACGCTGTGCGATCTCATCGGCGCTCTCGCGTTGTCCTTCCGACCATAGGTTGTCGACGAGCCACGGTCCTGCGGTGGGATTCCTGTACCAGTCCATATCGAACCGCTCGACGAGAGCCTCGTTGATCAGAGACTGGAGCTGCCACGCCCTCAGATAACGTGTCGAGTAGTACCGGGGGTCGAAGTCAACGAATGCGTCGGCAGTACGGTACTGGAAGGTTGTCGCCCGCGTCAAAGTTTCGACGTAGAGATCGGGAAGCTCGCGCCAGTCTCCGCGAGAGCCGTAGGCTTCGACTTCATAAAGGAGCTTGGCGCAGTAGCGACGAAGAAAATGCAGCTCCTCGAACCCGGCCATTCTCAGAAAATCATCGATTCGCGTTCGGCCCAGCTCAGTGTAGCGCAGCAGCCAGCCCTTGTCCTGCATCCGGTGGTCGAACAGCATCGCGTACGACTCGGTGACCGAGTTGTCGCCGAGCCAGCGGAACTCGAACGGATAGTCGCTGCGCGCGTTGGCGAAATGCAGCGCGTGTCCCGTTTCGTGTAGCAGAGTGGTGTAATCGCTCTGCCCACCGTGCGGACGAAGCACGAGATAGACCTCCTGCGGCACGCGCGTCGGCGCACAGAAGGCGCGCGAGCGCTTACCCGGCCTGTCGCCGACATCGTACACGATGCGGCCACCAACGTCGGGATCGAGCCCCATCTCCGAGATCTGCCGCCGGATCGCCGACTCGAGCGCGGACCCGGGAAATGCAGCGTCGTATTCCGCCGCGCGCAGAAGCCGCATACCATCGGCACGCGTGGCTTCGTCGGGTCCGATGCCCACCGATCGGCGGAGGAAAGTCGGGAGCACGTCGTCCCATATCGGCTGCGTATCCGCCAGAAACCGCGAGCAGTCTCCCGCAAGCTTCTCGAGCGACACTCCGGTAATCTCCTCGAACGCGCCATTATAAGTGGACGCGATGCCGAGGGACTCGACGTAATCCTTCTCACGCTGCAATCGCTCGAGTCGAAGTGGTGCGTGCTCGAGCTCGACCAGTGCCGCCCGCGCCTCGTCGAGCGCCAGCCGAAGCTTTCTGTCAGGCTCGTTGGCGATCTCGATCGCGGCCGCCTGATACTGCACCTGCCGGCCGTCCTCGGTCTCGACGTACGCCGAGCTCTCCCACGCTATCTCGCGCTCGTCGAGCTCGGCAAGCGAGCGGGATGCCTGCGATTCGATTTGCCACTCGAGCAGGTAGCGAGCGGAGCGGTGATCATCCGAAGTTTTATCAGTCGAGCGAAAAAGCTCGATCGCGAGATTGAGCGCGTCCTTTCCCAGAACGTGAGCGTACCGATCGTAGATAGGCTTGAGCTCGGCGACAGGCTTGTGTCCTGCGTGTGCCAGATAGCTTTCGCGTGAGATCTCCTCGGTGAACGACTGTCCGTCGCGTCGCAGGCGTTCGAGGGTCAATCCGCTCACGCCGCGATCCGCTCCCCGATGTACGTCGCGAGCTGGCCGGTGGTGACCCGCTCCTGCTTGAGCGAATCACGCTCGCGGACGGTGACGGTGTTGTCACCGGCGGATTCTCCATCCACGGTGATGCAGAACGGCGTTCCGACCTCATCCTGCCGGCGGTAGCGACGCCCGATCGCCCCGCTGTCGTCGTAAAAAACCGGAAACGCAGCGCGCAGATCATCCGCGATCCGCTGTGCCATCTCCGGCATGCCGTCTTTTTTCACCAGCGGAAACACGCCTGACTTCACTGGAGCGAGTGCTGGATGGAGGCCGAGTACCGTACGACCTTCGGTTTCTCCCTCCACTGCTTCTTCGCGATAGCCGTTCACGAGCACGGCGAGGAGCGTACGATTCGGACCGACCGCCGTTTCGACGACATACGGCAGATATCGTCTGTTCGCAGCGTGGTCGAAGTACTCGAGCTTTTTTCCCGAGAACTGCTGGTGCCGAGACAAGTCGAAGTCGCCGCGGTTGTGGATTCCCTCGATCTCCTGAAATCCAAGCGAGCCTCCGAAGTCGAATTGCACGTCAAACGCGGCACGCGCGTAGTGGGCAAGCTCATCCTTTCCGTGTTGATGGAACTGCAGGCGATTCTCATCGAGACCGAGGCCCCGGTGCCACTTCATCCGCTCTTCCTTCCAGTACTCGAACCACTTCATGTCCGTTCCCGGCTCTACGAAGAACTGCATCTCCATCTGCTCGAACTCGCGTGTGCGGAAAATGAAGTTTCCCGGAGTTATCTCGTTCCGGAACGCCTTGCCTATCTGGGCGATGCCGAACGGAATCCGCTGTCGCGTCGATTGCTGGACGTTGAGAAAGTTCACGTACGTTCCCTGTGCCGTCTCCGGCCGGAGATAGATGATCGACGCCGAATCTTCGACGGGGCCCATGAACGTCTTGAACATGAGATTGAACAGCCGTGGCTCACTCAGCGTTCCTTTCACCCCGCAAGCCGGACACTGCGCATCGGGAGTGCCGGGAGTTCCCCTGATCTTCGGATCGTCGGCCCGAAACCGCTTCTTGCAGTTGCGACAGTCCACCAATGGATCGACGAATCCGCCGACGTGCCCGCTCGCTTCCCAGACGCGTGGATGCATGAGGATCGCGCTGTCGAGCCCTTCGATGTCGTCGCGCTGACGCACCATCGCCTGCCACCAGCGATCCTGGAGATTTCGCTTGAGCTCAACTCCGAGGGGGCCGTAGTCCCAGACGGATCCGGTGCCGCCGTAGATCTCTGATGACTGAAACACAAACCCGCGCCGCTTGCAGAGCGACACAAGCTTGTCCATCACGTCGGGATGATTCGGCATTATCCCGCTAAATATAGTTGTGCGTGACCCTCCTCCCTCTATGCGGCGATGATCTGATCCCGTCTCGTTCCAACGCTCACGTATGAGATCGGCGCACCGGAAAGATTCTCCAGCCTGTCGAGATAGCGACGCGCGTTCGACGGCAGATCCGCGAGTGACCGCGCCTCACCAGTGGGCCGCCGCCAGCCATCCATCCAGTCGTACTTGGGCTCCGCCCGTTCCAGCGTGTCGGGATCACCGGGGAATTCGGTGTACAGCTCGCCGCCCGCGACATAGCCGGTGCAGAGCGCGATGCGGTCGAACGTGTCGAGGACGTCGAGCTTGGTCACTGCGAGACCTGTGAGGCCGTTCACGCGCGCAGCGTATCTGACGACGACAGAATCGAACCAGCCGCATCGGCGAGGGCGCCCGGTTGTCGCGCCGAACTCGTTTCCCAACTCGCGCATCCGTGCGGCACCCGCCTCGTCCAGCTCGGTTGGCAGCGGACCATTTCCGACGCGCGTCGTGTAAGCCTTTACGATTCCGAGCGCCGCGTGGATCGCGCTCGGTGCGATGCCGACGCCGATGGCGGCCCCGCCCGATGTCGTGCTGCTCGACGTGACGAAAGGATACGTGCCGTGATCGATGTCGAGAAGAGATCCCTGCGCTCCCTCCAGCAGTACCGCTTTGCCACCGGTGATGGCACGGTGTACCTCCAGCCCGACGTCCGCCGTAAGTGGCAGCATCCGCTCGGCCAGTCTCTCGAGTATCTCGATCGTCGCAGCTGCATCGGCTCGATCGGAGGTGCCCGAGGCGGATAGCAGTGCATTCGCGTGTGCCACTCCTTTCTCGACGAGAGCGCGCATTCGCTCCGGGTGACGGAGGTCGAGCGCCCGCACTCCCCGTCGGGCAATCTTGTCTTCGTACGCGGGCCCGATGCCGCGTCCTGTCGTCCCGATCTCGCGACTGGCTGAGCTCCGTGAATCCACGAGCTTGTGATAGGGAAGGACCAGATGTGCCCGGTCGCTGACGATAAGCCGGCCAGCGATGTCGATTCCATCGGCAGCCAGCTCGTCGATCTCTGTGAACAGAGTTTCGGGATCGAGCACGACTCCGTTGCCGATCGCGCAACGCACGCCGGGGTGGAGAATGCCGCTCGGAATCTGGTGCAGAATGAATGACTTCTCGCCGATCTGCACGGTGTGCCCGGCATTCGCACCGCCCTGGTAGCGGACGACCCAGTCAGCTCCCTCTGCGAGGACGTCAACGAGCTTGCCCTTTCCTTCGTCACCCCATTGCGCGCCGACGACGACGATCGTGCGAGTCTTTGAGTCGAACATCGGATGGCTTGAAGGTGGGAGCAGGTCGGACGAGCGAATCTAGATTGGAAAAACGATACCCGATACCCGCTGCCCGCTGCCCGCGACCGAAGCCCGCTACCAGCTACCCGAGCGCGGCGAAGAAAATCCATGACGCAATAGCGCAGCCGACCCCCATCTTCATCGCTGTCGCGATTGCGCGGCCAATGAGTGCGCCGGTCGCGACGCGCGTGGCGTCACCGCGGCTACTCCCCTGCGATAGCTCCCCAACGAGCGCGCCGGCGAACGATCCCACGAAGGCGCCGATCAACGGGCCGACGATCGGAACCGGAAAACCGAGAATTGCACCGACGGTGCCTCCGATCACTGCGCCCCAGCTCGCCCGCTTGGAGCCACCATACTTGCGCGCGTATTTGCCGGCCATCGTGAACTCGATGACTTCCGCGATTAGTGCCAGCATAGTGATTCCAACGAGCGTGAACCAGCCGATGGGTGTCGTGCCGACGAGAATGTTGTAGGCAACCGCGCTCGCGATCATGACCCACAGTCCCGGCAGTCCGAGAGCGATGAGAACGAGCGACAACAACAGGACCGCGACTAGAAGTACGATTGCCATTCAGACGAGCTCCTCGATGGTGGCAGCGAGCAGACGCGAAGCGAGCGCGATTCCCGTACCAGTTATCTGGTCGGGCGTGTCTCTCGAGGTATGTACGCGCCCGAGTGTCGCGAGGTTTCCACGAGAAACCGTTACCGCTTCCCAGCGGCAATCGGTCAAGGCGATGCTGTCAGTGAGGACGCCGGGAAGCATTCCGCGACGGCGAAGACGAATGCCAAGCTTATCGGCCGCTGACTGGAGAGCGTGCTCCATGCGGCGGGGAGAGCGCGATGCGCGCTCGCTCGACATCACGAGAAACGATCCTTCGTCATCGATCGTGTCGCAGTTGATCGCCAATCCCGGTAGTCGGCGGGCGGCGAACGCCCGAGCGCCGGCGAGCCCGAGCTCTTCTGCTGACGTAATCAGAACATTGAGCGGCAGTCGAGTGTCTGATTCGGCCGCCAGCAGAACGGTCGCGACACCGCTCGCGTTGTCCAATGCGCCCGCCGACCGATCGCCGATCCAGCAGAGCGCGAGAGGGATTGCCGACACGACGCAAACGATGGTCGAGCCTCGCACCACTGGGTCGAGCAGCGTGAATACGAGCTGGCTCGAGGTGAAAATCTGTGCGACCGATGCGACCGACGTGGCCATCACCATCGTTGCGACAGCCAACACTACTCCGGCAACACCCGCGATGCGGAAGAGCATTGGCACCGTTTGTGACTTGGAGTCCAGATGCGCCACCAGCCACAGCGTGCTCGATCCGCGTGTCGCGACAAGATTCGCCGTTGACCGTCGCAGCGCGGACATTCGGCCCACCCCGCGCGCAAGCAACACTCGGGACCCAGCCCACACGAATAACGCCACGACGATCAACCAGATAGCCGCCTGGTAGATCCTGTGGGACGTGACGAGATGCGCGGCGAGCAACGCCGAGCCTGCCGCGATCACTCCGACTGCGGGAGGAACGAATTGCGCGGGAAACGACGAGAACGAGAACGGCTCCTCGCTGATCGAGAACCCCGCCGACCTGAGCCGCTCCGCGCAGTAATCGCGAGCGCGCACCTCTGTTTCACTCCCCGCGAAGCGGCTCGAGCTCGCCAGCCTGAGAACGATTTCCTTCGCTTCGGCGGCGGTTGCCGTCAGGCGAGCCCCATCCGCGCTTTCGTCTCGCGAAGAGTTTCGCGGGCAATGCTGCGAGCGCGCTCCGCTCCAGCGGCGAGGATTTCATCGAGCTCGCCCTCGCGAGAGCGGATGGCTGCTGCCCGTTCACGAATCGGCGCGAGCTCGCGCTCCATCGACTCGAACAGAACCCGTTTGCAGTCGAGGCACCCCCAGCCCGCGGTGCGACACTGCACAGCTACGTGCTCTACCGTGTCCGCCGAGCTGAACGTGCGATGCAGATGGTAGATATTGCAGACCTCGGGTGTGCCGGGATCAGTGCGCCGCACACGCTTTGGATCGGTCACCGCTGGCCGCAGCTTCTCCCACACTTCCGCCGGCTCCTCGAGCAGCCCGACGGTGTTGCCGAGCGATTTCGACATTTTCGCCTGACCATCGAGGCCCATGATGCGCCGCGCCGGAGTCAGCAATGGCTTGGGCTCAGGAAAAAACCCCGCGCGCTCGCTGCCTGCCGCAACCGAATCGGGATCGAATCGCGCATTCCACTTGCGCGCGATCTCCCGCGACAGCTCGAGGTGCTGAACCTGATCCTCTCCAACGGGCACCAGATCGGCCCTGTACAGCAGAATGTCGGCCGCCTGAAGAATGGGATAGTTAAGGAGCCCGGCTGGGATACTTTCCTGCTTCGCTGACTTCTCCTTGAATTGCGTCTGCCGCTCGAGCTCTCCGAGTGGAGTTATCGTGTTGAATATCCACGCCAGCTCGGTATGTTCCGGCACCATCGACTGCACGAACAACGTGCACGCCGACGGGTCGATCCCGGCGGCGAGTAGTGAGACCGCCATGTCGCGTGTCCGGCGCCGCAGATCCTCCGGCTCGTAGGGAACGGTGATGGCATGGTAGTCCACGATGCAGAAGAACGACTCATACTGCCGCTGCAGCGCGACCCAGTTCTTCACTGCGCCGAGATAATTCCCGATGTGCAGCTCGCCGGAGGGCTGTATCCCGCTGAAGATTCTGGGCATCGGGCGAAGTTAACGGGAGATGTGAACGCGTTGCAACAAAAGCCTGGCTACATTGCGACCGCTCGATGACACATAAGGCGCTGCTGGATGTCGCTCTTCTCGCGGCCGAAGCCGCCGGTATCGTCATCCGCGAAGGCGCCTTGACCCTGGACAAGCTCCAATGGGAGAACAAGGGCGTCGCGGATTTCGTCACCGACGTCGATAGACGGGCAGAGCACGCAATTACGGATGTTATCCACCGATATTTCCCAAACTCGCCGATCATCGGTGAAGAGCTGACGCCGCACACTGAGCTCGCCGCTAGCGGTGTCGCCTTCTTTGTGGATCCACTCGACGGGACGACCAATTTCCTTCATGGGTATCAGGAGTACTCGGTTTCAATCGGTGTCGCGGAGAGCGGCGTTCTGGTTGCGGCCGTTGTAACGAATTGCGCCAGCGGCGAGATCTTCACGGCGCAGCGGGGAGGCGGCACGTTCCGCGACGGCAAACCGGTTAATGTGTCAACGATAACCGAGCCCGAGCGCGCGCTCGTCGGCACTGGTTTTCCGTTCAAGCGGAAAGACCTTCTCGACACCTACGCCCGGCAGTTCGTCAGCGTCAGCCGTGAGACCGCGGGAATTCGCCGCGCAGGATCAGCCGCGCTCGACCTCGCCAACGTCGCTTGCGGCCGATTCGACGCATTCTGGGAGTTGGACCTCGCACCATGGGATATCGCCGCGGGCCTCCTCCTCGTGCGCGAAGCCGGCGGAGTAATCACCGACACAACGGGTCGCGCCAAGACGCCTTCCTTCGGCGCCGTCGTCGCCGGCAATCCCGATCTGCACCGCTGGCTGCTGGGCGAGGTAGCGGGAGACATTTCTCCGTCGACGTCATGAAACTCATCGAGTGCGTTCCGAATTTTTCCGAAGGCCGCCGCCCTGATGTCGTTGCGGCGATTCGCGAGGCGATTGCCTCCGTTGATGGTGTAACCATTCTCGACTCTTCCTCGGATGCGTCGCACAACCGGTCGGTCATCACCTTCGTCGTTCCGATCGAGAACGCAGTAGATGCAGCATTCGCGGGAATTCGAGAGGCAGCCGCGCGGATCGATCTGCGCGAGCACTCAGGAGAGCATCCGCGAATTGGCGCCGCCGACGTCGTTCCTTTTGTTCCGCTCGAGGATACGACCATGGACGAGTGTATCGCGATCGCCCGGCGCCTTGGAGAGCGAGTGGGACGAGAGCTCGGGATTCCCGTCTATCTCTACGAGCGCGCGGCCACTCGTCCAACGCGCGTGAATCTCGCCGATGTCCGCCGCGGTCAGTTCGAGTGCGGTCGCGATCGGGGCGCGACCTTTCCTGGTCGCGTACAACGTCTACCTCGGCGGTGCCGAACATCTTGCACTGGCGAAGGCAATCGCGAAGGGCGTCCGCGAGTCTTCGGGTGGATTCAAACATGTCAAGGGACTCGGACTCGAAGTGGAAGGACAGGCCCAGGTCTCGATGAACCTCGTGGATACCGAGCAGACGCCACTCCACGTTCCGTTCGACTATATCGCCGGCAAAGCGCGCGAAGCCGGCGCCGACGTCACCTGGAGTGAGATCGTCGGTCTCGTGCCCGAGCGCGTGTTGTTCGACGCTGCGCGTCATTACCTCAAGCTCGATCGCTTCACGCAGGAGCAGGTTCTGGAGCGGCAGGTGTCGCAGGCAACGCGTAGCGCGACCGAGTCAGCCGCCGCGTCGTCATCAGCAGGAACGGAGGACGAAGGTCGGCACCATCCCGATACGTTTTTAACCCGGGTCGCTTCGTCGGATCCCGCACCGGGTGGTGGAAGCGTCGCGGCCTATGCCGGAGCTCTGGCCGCGGCACTCGCGCGAATGGTTGCCGGCCTTACGATCGGCAGAAGGAAGTATGCGCTGGTCGAGGGAGACGCTCTCCGCGCTGGTCGAGAAAGATGCCGAAGCCTACGCTTCGGTTGCCGCGGCATACAAGCTTCCGCGCGACGGCGCATCGCCGGACGCTCGCGAGTCTGCAATCACCGCTGCACTTCTCGACGCCGCAGCCGTTCCGCTCGAAACGGCCAGAGCTTGCGTCGAAGTCGCCGCGCTGGCTGCCGCTGCCGCAACAAAGGGAAACAGGAACGCCCTCACCGATGCGGGCGTCGCCGCGCTGCTCGCGGAAGCAGGCTGTCGCGCGGCAGCGTACAACGTTCGAATCAACGTCCGGTCGCTCACTGATCCCGCACATGGACGCCATCTCGCCGCTGAAGCCGAGGCGCTCGTGGTCCGGGCACGTGACCTGTCAGCGGAAGCGACGCACGCTGTGGAGAAAGCTCTCGCCGGTGAGTGACCCAGCGGGGGTCACTACTATTATGATGGGCGTAATAGCTCCCGCCCCGCGATTCAGGCGGTCAGAATCCTCGGACCGTTATCGGTGATCGCAACCGTATGCTCGAAGTGTGCGGAGCGCGAGCCATCCACCGTCACCACAGTCCACCGGTCGGGCATTGTCCGAATTCCGGGTTTTCCTACGTTGACCATCGGCTCGATGGCGATCGTCAGTCCCGGTGTAAGCCTCAATCCCCGCTTCGGCTTTCCATAATTCGGAACCTGAGGCTCCTCGTGAAAGCCGCTTCCGATACCGTGCCCAACGAGATCCCTCACAACTGAGAATCCGGCCGCCTCGACAACCTGCTGTACCGCCGCACCGATGTCGCCGACGTGGTTCCCGGCGCGCGCCGCGCTTACTCCGGCGTCGAGCGCGTCACGCGTTACGGCGAGCAACCGCTCGGATTGATCGGAAACTTTTCCAATCGCAACCGTCGTCGCCGAATCGGTGTGATAGCCCTCGTACTTCACGCCGACATCAATCGAAATCAGGTCGCCTTCGATCAGCGTTCTTTTCCTCGACGGAATGCCGTGCACGATCTCGTTGTTGATGGACGTGCAGATGCTAGCCGGAAAATCGTAGAGTCCCTTGAACGACGGCACCGCTCCCCGATGGCTGCGAATGAACTCCTCGGCGATCCGGTCGAGGTCGAGGGTCGTCATTCCCGGGCGCACCGAGCTCTCCATCAGGCGAACCGTGTCGGCGAGAATCCGTCCGCCGGTGGCCATGATCTCAATCTCGCGTTGCGACTTGAGCTGAATCATTCGGTGAAGGCTTTCATCGCGCGCTCGGTGATCTCGTCACGGTCTCCCGAGGCGTCGATGCGATCGATCTTCATCTTGTGCTCCTTTGCCCATCGGATGACCGGCTCCGTCTGTTCGCGATAGACCTTGAGTCGCTGGCGGATCGCCTCCGGCTCGTCATCCCTTCGTCGTACGAGCTTACCCCCGCATTTGTCGCACGCCGTGCCAGGTTCTCGTCCGCTGTATGGCGTCTGACAATTCTCGCAAACGGTGCGCCCGCTGAGTCTCCGTATTAACTCGTCGTCGTCGATCTCGAACAAAAGAAAGCTGTCGACCTTTCTCCCAAGCTCTGCAAGCATGACCGCGAGTCCCTCGGCCTGCGGAACCGTGCGCACCACTCCGTCGAGAATCGCGCCCTTCTGAGCCGACGGTGACGCGAGCACTTCTTTCATGATTCCGAGGATTACGGAGTCTGGTACCAGATTTCCCGCGTCCATGTAGGCCTTGGCGGCGAGCCCCTGTTCCGTTCCCTTGCGCACCGCCGCTCGCAGCACGTCTCCCGTGGCAATCTTCGGGATTTCCAGTCGCTGTGCGATTCTCTCGCCCTGTGTTCCCTTGCCCGCGCCCGGCGGTCCGAGCAGCACCACGATCATCTATCTCTTCCTCTCTCTCGCAAGGAAACGGTGGAAGTCAGGCGGTGGCAGTATGACGAGGCGGACTCGTTCGCGCGCATCGAAGGAGAGAACGCAGCGTCTCCTGAAGAGGCGTCGCTGAGTTGCGAGGAGACAGCCGGCTTTCGAAGCGAGCCGCACGGAATGCGGCGAGCGGAGAGGCTGGCTCCGGAGACACGAAGCGCTAGCCGATGAAGGAGACGCTGCGCTCTCGACATCGGAACGCGCAAACTGGAATGCGAAGGAGGGAACGAGCGGCTAGTAGCCGCCCATCGCCTGACGCCCGCGGAACCGCACGCGTCCACGATCAACAGTGACGTTCCACCGAACCTGAACGGAACGTTGATCACGTCAGCGATGAACACCGGCAACAGAGCGATGAAGGTCAGGAATATCGCGCCCGGCAGCGTGATCCTCGTGACCACGTGATCGATGTACTCCGCCGTCTTCGACCCCGGCTTCACGCCTGGAATGAATCCGCCCTGCTTCTTCAGGTTCTCCGACAGGTCGATCGGGTTGAAGATGATCGACGTGTAGAAGTAGGTGAAGAAAACGATGAGGACAGCCGACAGGATGTAATACAGCACCGTCCCAGGCTGGAAATAGTCCGCCAGCCGCTGGGCCGCTGGATTGCCGCTGAACTGGGCAATCGCGCCCGGCACGACGATCACAGACTGCGCGAAGATGATAGGCATTACGCCCGACGCATTCACGCGCAGCGGAATGAAGTTCTTGGCCGCTTCTCGCATTCTTCCGCGCGCCATCGTCCGCTGCGGGATCTGGATCATCACCCGCCGCGCAGCCATCGTCACAGCCACCGTAGCACCGACGACTGCCACCATCACGACCCCGAGCACCACGAGCGAGAACGCGCCCACCGCCTGCGTCTTCACGAAGCCGAACGTGCTGAGGATGCCCGGCCAGAACCGCTCGACGATCGAGAAGAAGATGAGCAGGCTGGCGCCGTTACCCAGTCCGCGCTCGGTGATCTGCTCGCCGAGCCACATCACGAAGATCGCGCCGGCGGTCAGGAACAGGACCATCTGAAGCTTGAAGCCGAATCCGGGGCTGACGACTGCGTTCTGGAGCGACGAGGTGAACAGAGCGAAGCCCCATCCCTGCACCGCCGCGAGAAGAACCGTCAGGTATCGGCTCCACTGCGTGATCTTTTTTCGACCTTCCTCGTCCTTCTGCATCTTCTCGACGGTCGGTATGACCGCGCCGGCGATCTGCATGAAGATGCTCGCCGAGATGTAGGGCATGATGCCGAGGGCGAAGACTGTCGCGCGCGAAAGTCCCCCGCCAACGAACAGGTCGTACAACCCGAGGATCCCGCCGTTTCCTCTGTTCTTGAAGAAATCGGTTAGAGCGACGACATCTACACCCGGCACCGTGATGTGGGCCCCGATCCGATAGAGGACGAGGCACAGGAAGGTGAAGGTGATTTTCTGCCACAGCTCCGGTGTGCGGTAGATGTTCTGGACCGCCGCCGCCGGATTGGATTGTGCCATGTTACTCCTCGATGCGGCCTCCGGCCGCTTCGATCTTCCCTCGCGCCCCCGCGCTCAGCTTGACGCCGCGAACGGTTATGGCGCGAGAGAGTTCTCCATTTGCGAGTACCTTCGCCGGACCTTTGCCGGCGCGGATCAATCCGGTCTCGGCCAGCAGCTCCGGGGTGATCTCCATCCCCTCCGGAAGCCGGTCGAGATCGTTCAGCCGTACCAACTGATGCTCGACTCGAAAGATATTAGTGAATCCGCGCTTGGGGAGACGTCGCGTGAGCGGCATCTGGCCGCCCTCGAACCGTGGCTTCCCCCCGCCGGGCCCGTGATGTCCCGCACGCGCCTTGATTCCCTTATGACCTTTACCGGAAGTTTTTCCAGTTCCTGATCCCGGGCCGCGTCCGAGTCGCTTCCGGTTCCGGGTTGATCCCGGAGCAGGCACTAGGTTGTGCAACCCGATTCGATCCACTTTCTCGCCCGCGTTTGCAACGGGGGCTGCTGTCTTTCTCGCCACTTATCTATTCCTCGACCGGCGTCACCGTTACCAGGTGACGCACACGCTTGATCTGTCCGCGCAGAGAGGGTGAGTCCTTGAGCACGACTTCGGCCTGATGGTGTCTCAGCCCCATCGCCTCGAGTGTCTGGCGCATACGCCAGCTGTGTCCGATTCCGCTGCGCACCTGTTTGATGCGAACCTTGCCGGAAGTCAGCACTGACCGTTCCGTTTTGGTGGGACCGCGAGTGTTCCACCACACGTGTGTTCTAGCCAAGCTGCGCCTCCCGGACCTTGGCCCGCGACCGGTAACCGAGTTGCGACACCTCGATCCCACGCTCGCGCGCAACGTCCTCTACCGTGGTGAGCTGCTGAAGTCCGTCGAGTGCCGCCAGCACCATATTGTGCGGATTCGTCGAGCCAAGACTCTTGGTGAGAATGTCGGTGATTCCGCAGCACTCCATGATCGCGCGCACTGCACCGCCGGCGATTACACCAGCGCCCGGAGCAGCCGGCTTCATCAACACCTTGCCTGCACCGTGCTCGCCGACCACCTCGTGCGGAATCGTTCCGCCGGTCATCGGCACGCGCTGCATCCGACGACGCGCGGCGTCGACCGCCTTTCGCACCGCCTCGGACACTTCATTCGCCTTGCCGGTGGCGAAGCCAACCTTTCCCTGACCGTCGCCGACCGCGACGAGGGCGTTGAATGAGAAGCGGCGCCCACCTTTCACGACTTTCGCGACGCGGTTGATAGCGATCACGTTCTCGACGAGCTCGGTTCCGCCATCGCCGCGTCCACCATCGCCGCGGCCGCCATCGCGTCCGCCCTTGCCGTCACGCGAGCGACTCTGACCGCCGTCACGACCGCCTGGACCGCCGCGTCCGCCACCGGGACCTCCGCGACCGCCCGAGCGTGGACCACGACCGCCGCCGCCACCGCTGCGGGCGCTGCGACCGCCGCCGGATCGCGCCGTTGCCGGTCGCTCTTCAGCAGGAGGAGTGCTCGGCGCTTCCTGATTCTCGTTCTCTGCCATTCTCTAAAACTCCAGTCCGCCCTCTCGGGCGCCGTCGGCCACTGCCTTTACGCGGCCGTGATATTTGTAGCCCCCACGGTCGAACACGACCGTGGTGACGCCCTGCTCTTTCGCTTTTCGCGCAACGAGCTTCCCGACCTCGGCCGACTTTTCCACCGGCTTGCCGGTGAATCCACTGTCGGTGACAGTCATGAGCGTCCGCTGCGATACGTCGTCCACGAGCTGGGCATAGATGTGCTTCAGCGAGCGGTAGATCACGAGACGCGGGCGTTCCCCCGTTCCGTTCACCTTCTTGCGCACGCGAAAGTGCCTTCGCGCTCTCAACCCCTGGCGCGTCCGCGATGTTGTCGTCTTGCCCATTACTTGCCTCCGGCCTTGCCGGCTTTCCGGCGAACCTGCTCGCCAGCGTACTTGATTCCCTTCCCCTTGTACGGCTCAGGCGGACGCAGACTCCGCAGCTCGGCGGCGACCTGTCCGACGATCTCCTTGTTCGCACCTTCGATCACGATCTGAGTCGGCTGAGGAGCGGTCAGCTTGATCCCCTGCGGCGCGCGATACTGCACAGCATGCGAGAACCCGAGGGCGAGCTGCAGCCCATACGGCCGTGTTTCCGCCTTGTATCCCACGCCGACGATGTCGAGCTGCTTCTGGAATCCTTTCGTCACGCCTTCGATCATGTTCGCGATCAGCGTCCGGCTGAGACCGTGCAGTGCCTTGTGGTTGGCTTCATCCGACGGACGCGCCACCGACACCTGCCCGTTCTCCACCGAGACAGCCATCTCGGGATGCATCTTTCTGACGAGCTCACCCCTCGGGCCTTTCACCCGAACGGTGTTGCCGTCGACAGTCACGGTGACGCCGTTCGGAACGGCAACCGGGAGCTTTCCAATTCTGGACATCGCTTCTCCTACCAGACCAGCGCGAGGATCTCGCCGCCGGTGCGCGCCTGGCGCGCCTGACGGTCCGACATCACGCCCTGCGAGGTACTGAGAATCGCCATGCCGAGTCCATTGCGAACGCGCGGGATGTCGGTGACGCCGACGTATTTCCTGAGGCCCGGCGTCGAAACACGACGGAGCTCGCGGATAACCGGCTGTCCGCCCGGCGCGTATTTGAGCACAACGCGCAGGGTGCGGTGGCCGGTCTCGCCGTCGAGCGTCTTGTAGTCCTGAATGAAGTTGTTCGCCTTCAGGATCTTGGCGATCTCGATTTTCATCTTCGAGCCGGGCATGTCGACGCGGCGGTGCTTCGCCCCGCAGGCATTGCGGATGCGCGTCAGCATGTCGGCGATCGGATCAGTCATGCTCATCTAGTGTGTTTCCCTCTCATAGTTACCAGCTCGCCTTTCGAACCCCAGGGATCATCCCCGACAACGCGAGCTCCCGGAAACAGATTCGGCAAACACCGAATTTTCTGAGGAAGGCGCGCGACCGGCCGCACCTGCCGCACCGGTTGTGCTGCCGGACTCCGAACTTCGGCTTCCGCTTGCTCTTCTCCACCATGGCCTTTCGCGCCATTTAGCTATTCTCTCTCGAAATAGTGTTCATCGCTTCGGTCACGACTGGACGATGATCGGCTTGTCGTCACCCCTGAAGGGCATCCCGAGCTCGCGCAGAAGTGCCAGCGCCTGATCGTCGCGGTCCGTCGTCGTGACGAACGTGATGTCCATCCCGTGGATCTGCTCGACCATGTCGTAGTTGATCTCGGGGAAGATCATCTGCTCTTTCACGCCAAGGCTGTAATTGCCGCGTCCGTCGAACGAGCGCGTGTTGACCCCGCGGAAATCGCGAATGCGCGGAATAGCGACAGTGATGAAGCGGTCCATGAACTCCCACATCCGCGCGCCACGCAACGTCACTGCCGCGCCGATCTCCTGTCCCGCTCTCAATCCGAAGTTCGCAATTGATTTCTTCGCCTTCCGCCGCACCGGACGCTGACCGGTGATAACCGCCAGCTCCTGGATGACGTTGTCGAGCACTTTCGGATTCTTGATCGCTTCGCCCACTCCGCAGTTCACGACGATCTTCGAGACCGTAGGGATCTGGTGAGGGTTGGTGAACCCGAACTGCTCCTTCAGGCGGTTGCGCACCGTCTGCTCGTAGTAGGTCTTGAGTCGCGGCTTCGGCGCGGGAATCCCAACGCCGGCGTGCGCCGCCTGCTTTTGGTCGCCGGCATCCTTCTTCTTTCCGCCGCTGCTCTGTTTTCCGCCCTTTCCCTGCGCCTCTTTCGGCGCCGACTTGGGCTTCTTCTCGGTATCAGCCATTGGTCTCTATCCCTCAGCGTGTGCGCGGAATCGGCTCACCGGTCCGCACGCCCACGCGCTCCTTCGTTCCGTCAGCGTCGATCCTCGCCTTTGTGCGTGTCGGATCGCCTGTGCTCGCATCGAGAAGCATGAGGTTCGACGCGTGCACGGGCGCCGGAGCCTCGGTGATGGTGCTCTTCTCATCGGCGGTGCGCGCGCGACGGTGCTTCTTGACGATGTTCACGCCTTCGACCAGCACGCGGCCCGTCTTCGGAAAGATGCGCAGCACCTTCCCTTCTTTCCCGCGGTCGTCGCCACGCATTACCCGCACCGTGTCGCCCTTCGTCACGCGCAGTCTCACCCGCTCGGCGTTTATCGCGTGACGCGTACGATTTCTCTTGCCGGCGGTCTTTCTATGTTTGAGCAGTCTCATCTACAGCACCTCTGGCGCTAGCGATACGATCTTCATGTACCTCTTCTCGCGGAGCTCGCGCGCCACCGGCCCGAAGATGCGGGTCGCTCTCGGCTCACCCTGTTCATTGATGATCACGATCGCGTTCTCGTCGAAGCGGATATACGAGCCGTCCTTTCGGCGCGTCTCCTTCGCCGTCCGAACGACGACACCGCGCGCGACCTCGGACTTCTTCACCGTCCCGTTCGGTAGCGCGTTCTTCACCGCCACGATCACAACGTCGCCGAGTCCGGCGTATCTCCGCCGCGTCCCGCCGAGCACGCGGATCACCAGCGCTGTCTTCGCGCCGGAGTTGTCCGCCACCTTGACCACCGATTCCTGCTGAATCATTGGATGTTCCCGGTTCCCGTTTCGTCGGTGTCGGTCAGCGTGCCCGTTCGACGATCTCGACGACGCGCCACCGCTTGTCCTTCGACAAGGGGCGCGTCTCCATGATCCTCACGGTATCGCCTGCTTTCGCGTCGTTCCGCTCGTCGTGCGCCTTGAGCCGCTTCGTCCGGCGAATCATCTTGCCGTACACCGGATGCTGGACGCGGCGCTCGATCGATACGACAACGGTTTTCTCCATCTTGTCGCTCACCACCACGCCGACGCGCGTCTTACGCGCGTTGCGGCTCACCGCCTGAACGTTCTCTTGTATCTCGGCCATTCGCTCTTATGTCCTCTTGCTCGAGCGCGCCCGGCGGCTTCCGGTTTTCCGGACCGCGCTGGCGTCGTCGCTCTTTGCCTTGGGGAGCGACGCAGGCGTTTCCGCCTCGGCGATCCCGATGATCTTCTCACGCAGCACAGTCTTGAGCCGCGCGACGTCCCTTCGCATGTATCGAAGCCGGAGCGGATCCTCGAGAGTTTCCGTGCCCGCGCGGAACTGAAGTCGGAAACGCTCTTCTTCCAGCTCAGCGATACGGGTGTTGATGTCTCCCTCGCTCATCTCGCGAATGTCCTTACTCTCCACTGGTGTGCGCCTCCTCGCGCGCAACGAACCTCGACTTCACTCCCAGCTTTGCTCCCGCCAGCGCCATCGCCTTCCGCGCAATCTCGGGGGTGACACCCTCGAGCTCGAACATCACGCGGCCCGGCTTCACCACCGCGACCCATCCTTCCGGTGAGCCCTTTCCTTTTCCCATGCGGGTCTCGGCGGGCTTCTTCGTGATCGGCTTGTCGGGGAAGATTCTGATCCACACCTTGCCGCCACGCTTGATGTGACGCGTAAGCGCCACACGAGCCGCCTCGATCTGGCGGTTCGAGACCCAACCCGGCTCGATCGCCTGAAGACCGTAAGCGCCGAACGCCACCGTGGATCCACGCGTCGCGAGACCTTTCATGCGCCCCTTGAACGCCTTGCGGAACTTGACCCTCTTCGGACTCAGCATCGCACTATCCTCCTAGACGCCGGTCGAGTAGGTCTTGCCGCGACGATCCTCGACGATCTCGCCCTTGAACAGCCAGACCTTCACTCCGATCGTGCCGAAGGTTGTCTTTGCCGTAGAAGTCGCATAGTCGATGTCAGCGCGAAGGGTGTGAAGAGGCACGCGACCTTCGTGATAACCCTCGACGCGAGCGATCTCGGCGCCGCCAAGGCGACCGCCGCACTTGATCTTGATCCCGCCCGCGCCCATCCGCATCGCGCTCTGCACCGCTCGCTTCATCGCGCGGCGGAATGAGATCCGCTGTGCGAGCTGATTGGCGATGTTGTCGGCGATGAGCTGCGCGTCCAGCTCGGGACGCTTGATCTCCTCGACGTTGATCCCGACTTCCTTGCCGCTGATCTGCGCGAGCTCGTCACGCAGCTGGTCAACCTCGGTTCCCTTCTTTCCGATGACGACGCCGGGCCGCCCGGTGTGAATGGTGACGACCACCTTGCCCGGCTTCCGCTCGATGCGAATGTCGGCGATGGCCGCGTGCCCGAGGCGCTGCTTGAGATAGTCGCGCAGCAGCTCGTCCTCGCGCAGCAGCGCGGGGAAATCGCGGTTGGCGTACCAGGTGGAGCGCCAGGTCTTCGAGATTCCGAGCCGGAACCCGATCGGATGTGTCTTCTGTCCCATTACTTACCGTCCCTCGCGCCGATCACGATCTCGACGTGACTCGTTCGCTTCTGAATCGGCGTCGCTCTGCCCTGCGCCGCCGGCATGAACCGCTTGATCTTCGGACCTTCGTTCACGACTGCACGCTTGATGTACAGCTGATCCACGTCGAGCGACTCGTTTCCCTGCCGCGCTGCGTATTCGGCATTTGCGACGGCGCTGTTCAGGACCTTCTCGATCTGCTTCGCCGCGTGCTTCTTCGAGAACTTGAGAAGCCCGAGCGCATCGTTGACGTTTTGTCCGCGGATCTGGTCGATCACCAGCCGCATCTTGTACGGAGACTGACGCGTGCTGCGCTGAAACGCGCGCGCATCGGCGATGACCGGCGCGTCGTCTCGCTCAGGAGCCGGAGGCGCAACTTTACGCGCTGCCGTCTTCCGCGCCGGAGCAGTCTCCACAGGAGTCACCACCTCGGCGGCCTTCGCCGTCTTCTTCTTTGCCGCGGATTTGCGTATCGCCATTACTTGGCTCCCGGCCTGGCCGGCGTGGTCGGAACGCCAGTCGCCTTCTTGTCCGCCGCCTTCGCGCCCGTGTGGCCGCGGAACAGCCGCGTCGGAGCGAACTCGCCGAGCTTGTGCCCGACCATGTTCTCAGTGACGTAGACCGGAATGAACTTGTTGCCGTTGTGCACCGCGAAGGTGTGACCGACGAAGTCGGGAATGATCGTGCTCGATCGCGCCCACGTCTTGATCACGCGCTTCGCGTTGTTCGAGTTCATCGTCTCGACCCTGTTCAGCAGGGTTGCCTGAATGTACGGCCCCTTCTTTACGCTTCTTCCCATTTCGTTTCTCTCTCGGTGGCTACTTGGTCGCCTTGCCGCGCTTGCGCCCGCGGACGATCAGCCGCTGCGACGCTTTCTTCTTGTCCCGCGTCTTGACTCCTTCCTTCTTCCCCCACGGGCTCACAACGTTGCGCCCGCCGCGCGTTCTTCCGCCGTGCGGGTGATCGACGGGGTTCATTACTTCGCCGCGCACTTTCGGCCGCTTGCCGAGCCAGCGGGATTTGCCCGCCTTGCCGTGCGACATCAGCTCGTGCTCGGCGTTGCCAACGATGCCGATCGTCGCCAGACAGGTGCCGTGCACCATTCGCATTTCCGTCGATCGCATGCGAAGAGTGACGTACTCACCTTCCTTGGCGACGACTTCGACCGACGTTCCCGCCGATCGCGCGACTTGTCCGCCCTTGCCCGGCTTGAGCTCGACGTTGTGAACGTCGGTACCGAGAGGAACCTCACGAAGCGGCACCGCGTTTCCCGTGCGCGTGTCCGAACCGGGTCCGGAAACGATTTTGTCCCCGACCGACAGGCCCTTCGGGTGAATGATGTAGCGCTTCTCTCCGTCCTCGTACTCGACAAGGGCGATTCGCGCCGACCGGTTCGGATCGTACTCGATGTGTCGCACCGTCGCCGGCATGTTGTGCTTGTTCCGCTTGAAGTCGATGATCCGGTAGTTGCGCTTGTGCCCGCCGCCGATGCGCCGCATCGCGATGTGCCCGTGATTGTCGCGTCCGCCGCTCTTCTTCAGCGGCTCGACAAGCGACTTCTCCGGCGTCGTTCGCGTGATCTCGGCGAAATCAGAGACGCTGCGGAAGCGCGAGCTCTTCGTTACCGGCTTGAACTGACGAACTCCCATTCCTTAACCCTCGAAGATGTCTATCGTGTCGCCCTCGCGGAGCTTCACGATCGCTTTCTTCCAATGCGGCCGTCGACCGATGGAGCGGCCGATCCGGCGCGCCTTTCCGCGCTGGTTCGACGTCCATACGCCGGTGACCTTCACTCCGAACAGCTGCTCGACAGCTGTCCTGATGGAGGTCTTCGTCGCGTCGCTGGCGACGCGGAACGTGTATTCGCCGCGCTCCTGATACGCCGCCGAGGACTGCTCGGTGACGATCGGACGGACGAGCGTGCGATGAATGGCGCCCATCGGCTACTTCCCCTTCTTCTTTGCCGTCGGCTTCTTCGACGCCGACTTCCGCGCGGTTTTCTTCGCAGTCGTCTTCTTCGCCGTCGTCTTGCGACCAGCGGCCTTTACCTCGCCCTTCTTCGACGCTGCCTTGCGCGTGGACTTTGCGGCTGATTTGCGAGCTGGTGCTGCTGCCTCCTGCTCGGCGGGCTCCTCGGCAGACTCCGCGCCTTCGGTAACACCCAGCGCGTTCGACTCCACGAGCAGCACGTCCGCCCACAGGATGTGATACGTCGAGACATCGGAGTACGGCATCACATGCGCGCGCTCCAGATTGCGGCCGCTCAAGTACACGTTGCGATTCACACCGTCAGTCAGAATGAGGACCTTCTTCTCCGTCACGCCGAGGGCGTCGAGCAGACCCAGGAGCTGAGACGTCTTCGGCGCCTCGTACTCGAGCGTGTCGATCACAATCACCGCGTTCTCTCTCGCACGCGCGTTGAGGGCGCTCTTCCGCGCCAGCGCGCGCACTTTCTTCGGCACCACTTCCGCATAGCTGCGCGGAGTCGGACCGAAGACAGTTCCGCCACCGACCCAGTTCGGCGCGCGTGTCGATCCCTGACGAGCGCGGCCAGTGCCCTTCTGCTTCCAGGGCTTCTGGTTTCCGCCAACAACGAAGCCGCGCGTTTTGGTCGCCGCGTTCCCCTGTCGCTGGTTCGCCAGATACGCCCTAACAGCCTGGTGCATCACCGGCATGTTGATCGTTCCGTCGAAGAGATTGGCGGGCAGCGTCACGCTGTCCTTCTCCGTTCCCTTCGCGGTGTACGACGCCGCGTTCATTGTCGTTGTGTCGGCCATTCCGTTATCCCTGCTTCTTCACGAGGACGATGCCGTTCGTCGGACCGGCCACCGCACCGCGGATGTAGATCAGATTGCGCTCTGCGTCGACGCGCTCCACCCGAAGGTGAGTTTGCGTGTGCCGCGCTGCGCCATAGTGTCCTGGCATCTTCTTGCCCTTGATGACGCGGGAAGGATCGGTTCCCGGACCAATGGACCCCGGGCGGCGGTGCTTTGTGTTTCCGTGCGTGTTCGGACCGCCGTGGAAGCCGTGCCGCTTGACGACGCCCTGGAATCCACGGCCCTTCGACGTGCCGGTGACCTTCACCTGCTCACCTGGAGCGAAGATTTCGACGGTCACCTTGTCGCCCGCATTGTATGCTGGTGACTCACCTTTCTTCGGACCATCGTCGAGACGGAAGTTGCGAAGAATGCGCGGCGCGACCTCGAGTCCCGCCTTCACCGCGTGACCGAGCTCAGCTTTCGACGCGCGGCGACCGCGCGGATGTGCAGTTTCACCCTTCTTCGATGCGCGCGAATTGCGCTGCTCGCCGTAGCCGAGCTGCACCGACGCCACTCCGCCATTCTCCGGCGATAGCACCTGCACCACCGGGTTGGGCGGCGCTTCGACAACCGTGCAGGGCACCTGCTGCCCCTGGTCGTTGAAGATCTGAGTCATTCCCAGCTTTTTGCCGATTATGCCAATCATTAGGAATTCCGTTACGTATTGTGTGCTACTCGACCTTGATCTCGACGTCGACGCCGGCGGGAAGGTCCAGCTTCGTCAGTGCGTCCACAGTCGCTGCGCGCGAATCGAGAATGTCGATCAGCCGCTTATGCGTCTTCAGCTCGAACTGCTCGCGCGACTTCTTGTCGACGTGCGGCGAACGGAGAACCGTCCACCGCTTCGTCTTAGTCGGCAGCGGGATCGGCCCCGACACCTGAGCGCCCGTCTTTTCAGCGGTACGAACAATGTCCGCCGACGCCTGATCGATCACCGCGTGATCGAACGCCTTGAGACGGATGCGAATCCTACCTGCCATAGAAAATCTCCGTTACCCGTTGCGCGCTTTCTTTACTTGATGATTTTCGTTACTACACCGGCGCCGACCGTGCGGCCGCCTTCTCTGATCGCGAACCGCAGCCCTTCGTCCATCGCGATCGGCGTTATCAGCTCGATCGTCATCTGGACGTTGTCACCCGGCATCACCATCTCCATCCCCTCCGCCAGCTCCACGCTCCCCGTCACGTCCGTCGTCCGGAAGTAGAACTGAGGCCTGTAGCCCTTGAAGAATGGCGTGTGCCGCCCGCCCTCTTCCTTGGTCAACACATAGACCTCGGCGTTGAAGTGCGTGTGAGGTGTGATACTCCCCGGCTTCGCCAGCACCATCCCGCGCTCGACCTCGTCCTTACCGATTCCTC
>WNGF01000905.1_pt1 | contig 52686 bp, 52 predicted proteins | sample 5400641 | NCBI WGS metagenome assembly WNGF01 (sample SAMN13153371, study PRJNA577476) | soil metagenome | isolation source: 80 cm soil or saprolite under grassland replicate 2 | place: USA:California | collected 2016-06-15 | reverse complement strand
TCATCGAGCTCGACACGTTCCATCGCGACGTCTCGCCGCTGCTCGAGGCGATGCGCTGAGGGGCGCCCCGCGCGAGGTCAGGGTCGACAGCACGTTCGACGAGACCTCCGCCGAAGTTGGCGCCGGCCTGCTCCGCGCGAACAAGATCCCGGTCCGGGTCATCCGGGCCGACGCGGCGCTCGGCATCATCGGACCGACGCCTGTCGGCGGCTTCGACCTCGTCGTGCCCGCCGAGTGGGAGGCCGACGCGCGCCGGATCCTCGGGACCGAACGTCGCCCGGACCGCTAGCGGTTCGCGACCGCCCCCGGTCGCGCGTTCGTCCCGATGTCGCACCGCATGACCTCGAGCAGTCCTTGGATCAGGTCCACGTGGTGCACGCAGCGATCGGCGATCTGGGTGTAATAGACGAACGGCCAGAGGGCGAGGATCCCGCCCTGCGGCGTACCCGACAGGAGCGTGGATTGGCGGTGCGACTGATCGCTGAGCTGGAACATCCGCAGGTATGGGGCGTCACCCTGCTGGGCAACGAGCAGCCAGCCCTGGGAGACCGCCAGCGCGTCCGGCAGCAGCGTGCGCGCCCAGTCGCTCGGCCAGCTGATCCGCGCGACCTTCTTCGTCCCACCGATCGGCACGCTCGCGAGCGCGTGGTCGCCGCGACGATCCCAGGCAGCGTCCCCTCGACGATGCCCCGGTCGCCGCGAACATCCAGATAAGCGATATCCCCCGACCGGTCGCAGAGCACGGCGATCCGGCTGCCGCTGGAAAGCAGCCGGTCGGCGCAGCCCCCATTCGGCCCGGCGAAGAGCGTTCCGAGCGGTCGGAGCGAGAGCGCTTCGTAGGCGTCGACCCACGCGCGGGTCCCGTCGGACTTGAGCACGAGCACGCGGCCATCGATCGCCGTCGCGAGCGCATGCCGATCCGAGGCGACGTTCGCGATATCGACCCTCGCGCCCGCGATGCCCGCGCTCGAGGCGCGCTGTGCCGTTGGGCACATCGAACGTCCGTAGCCGTGCGGCACCGGCCGGGCCGTCGAGGACGTAGAGCCAGGCGCCCGTCGCATCGAGCGCGACCTGCGGCGTCCCGTTCGTCGGGATCTCGTAGCGCGTGAAGTGATTGAGGAGCGTGATCGCCGCCACGCGCTCCGACGTGACGACGAACACGGTCTGCTGGGCGAACTGGCCCATCATGTCGTCGACGTTGATCGTCGGCGTCGGCGAGGGTGTCCGTGCCGGTGCCGCGGAGGCCGAGGGCGCGCCGCGTGCGACGTCGTTGCCGCACGCGGCGAGCACGAGGAGGGAAGCCGCGAGGAGGATGCGCACTACGCGGCCCGGGTAGCCATCCGGCGACGGGCGATGAACAGCGCCGCGACGAGGAGCCAGAGCGCGGTGGCGCCGGCGACGAGCATCGGCAGCTGCGAGTCGGTCACGATCGCGGCCGCTGGAGCGGCGGGCGCCTCTTCCGGCTGCGCGGCCGGGAGGTCGCCGGCGGGCGCGGCGCCGGCCGCGATCTTGTTGACGTCGAAGGCGATGTCCGCGACGTCCTTGCCGATCTCGACCTTGCCGTCGTACCGGGCGGCACGGAACGGGAAGAACAGGCCCGCGTACAGCCCGGTCGAATCGCCGGAGCGGACGAGCCGGAGCGGGACGTCGAGGCACTTCGTCCGGTCGCCGTCGGTCTGCATGACGACCGCGAGCGCGCTCTCGGGCATCGCTTCGTCGGTCAAGGCGCGGCTGATCGAGACGAGCAGCGTCACCGGCTTTCCCGCGCTCCAGGGCTGACCGTCGCGGGTCTGGAGCGAGACGGAGTTCACGCAGAACGTGCACTTCCCGTCGGCCGGTTGCGTGCCGAACGCGGTGAGCGAGAGGATCAGGGCGAGCGCGAGGATCGGGCGGAGCACCGGTCACCTCCGAGGCCATACCGGCCGTGACGCCCTCCCTACAGCGGACCCGCGCCGGCGGTTCCCGGCCGCCACTCGCGCCGAGGTCTGGCACGATGGCCCCATCGAGACGACTCGGGTCGACCTGTGGCTGTGGGCGGTCCGGCTCTACAAGACCCGTTCTGCCGCGACCGCCGCCTGCCGCGGCGGCCATGTCCGCGTGAACCGCGCCCCGGCCAAGGCCTCGACGCAGGTGAAAGTGGGAGACCGCGTCGAGGCGTTCGTGGAGCGGGAGCGCGTTCTCGAGGTGGTGGCCGTCATCGACAAGCGGGTCGGCGCCGCCGTCGCGGCGACGTGCCTGGTCGACCACAGCCCGCCCGTCCCGGTCGTCCGGCGCGAGCCGCCGGTCTTCGCCCGTGAGCCCGGCGCCGGCCGTCCCACCAAACGCGAGCGTCGCGAGCTCGACCGCCTCAGGGGTTCATGAGCACCGCCCGGCTCAGCTCGGCGGCATCGCCGCGACGAGCCTGATCTCGACGAGCAGGCCGTCCCGCGGCAGCGTCGCCTGGACCGTCGTCCGGGCCGGACCCTCCGTCGGGAAGTACTCGCGGTACACGGCGTTGAACGCGTCGAAGTCGCGTCGCACGTCGTGGAGGAAGCAGATCGTCTCGACGGCATGGGCCAGCGTCGTCCCGGCCGCATCCAGCACGAGTGCGATGTTGTCGAGCACCCGGCGGGTCTGGACGCCGATGTCGCCCGGGACGATCAGGTTCGTCAGCGGATCGAACGCGACCATCCCAGCGACGAACACCAGATCGCCGACCTTGATCGCCTGCGAGTACGGAAGCCCCGTCCGCGGCGCGATGTCGCTCGAGATCACCTCGCGTTTCGTCATTGGATCCTCCCCCGCCCCGCGATCGGCCAGAGCGCCTCGACCGTTCCGCCGCGGACGCAGATGTAGCGGTCGTGGAGATTGACCGTCGTGTCGCAGTGGCTCGGGACGAGCTCGAGCTTGTCGCCGGGGGTCAGGCGGGCACCGCGCAGGAAGCCGTGCTCGTCGCCGGCCGGTGTGTACTCCAGGCCGGGCCGATCCTTCACCACCGGCATGCCCGACTCGACGGTGATCGCCTTCCAGCCCGCGTCGATCACGGCGGTGTCGCCACGCCGGCGGCTGACGACCGAGGTGAGCACGGTCAGCGCGACCTCGTAGGGCAGGCCCTCCACCCGCGCGTAGTCACAGTCCATGAAGGGATACGAGCCCGGCTGCAGCTCGGTGACCTCGGCGAGCTCCGCGGCGAAGGCGCACGTGCCCGTTCCCGCGGTGCTGACGATCTCGGGCCCGACGCCCGCGCGCGCTATCGCCTCGCGCGCGGCGAGCAGCCGGTCCGCCGTCTCGCGCCAGCGAGCCCGTCGCTCCGTCTCCGAATACACGTGCTGCAGGTGGCCCTCGTACGCCTGCAGGCCGCGGACCCGCAGGCCCTGGAGCGAGGCGGCCGCCGACGCGAGCGCGCCGGCATCAGCGGGCATGACGCCGCAGCGGTCCTGGCCGATGTTGACGTCGACGAGCGCGTCGATCACGAGTCCCGCCGCTCGCGCCGCCCGCGCGATCGTGGCCGCCGCATCCGCGTCGTCGACGACCGTCGTGACCGGGGCCCGCCCGGCCAGCGCGACGAGGCGCGCGACCTTCTCCGTGCCGGCGATCTCGGTCGTCACGAGCAGCGGGCCGATCCCCGCGTCGGCCATGACCTCCGCTTCGCCGAGCTTCGCGCAGCACATCCCGATCGCGCCGCGCTCGAGCTGGAGGCGCGCGACGAGCGGCGACTTGTGCGTCTTCGCGTGGGGGCGGATCGCCTTGCCGGTCGAGCGCGAGAACGCGGCCATCCGGTCGAGGTTGCGTTCGAAGGCGTCGAGGTCGATGACCAGCGCGGGCGTGTCGACCTCCGCCAGCGGCCGGCCGAGCTCAAACGGCCGCAGCGGTGACCCCCAGCGCTTCGGCGGCGAACTCCAGCTCCATCCCGATCTGCTTGATCTGCTCGTCGATGACGAGCGAGCCGTGTCCCGCGTCGTACCGGTACTCGCGGTACGGCGTGCCGAGGGCCCGCAGCCGCTCGGTGTACACGTCGACCCCGCGGGCCGGACAGCGCGGATCGTTCTCCCCGACGAGCAGGAGCATCGGCGCGCGGACGCGCTCGATGTACGTGAGCGGATTCGATCGGCGATAGCTGTCGGGCGCCTCGACCGGTGTGCCGCCGAAGAGCGCGGCGTCGTAGCGCTTGAGCGGCTCCATCTCGTCCTCGAATGCCGCGATGTAATCGCCGATCGGGACGACGCCGACACCGGCCGCCCAGCGCTCCGGCTGCACCCCGAGCCCGAGCAGCGTCAGGTAACCGCCCCAGGAGCCGCCGCCGAGGACGCAGCGCGTCGCGTCCGCGAGCCCGGAGCCGATCGCCCAGTCCCGCACCCGCGCGATGTCCTCGAGCTCGGTCAGCCCGGGCCGGCCGATGATCGCGTCGCGCCACGCCTTGCCGTACCCGCTCGACCCGCGGTAGTTGACCATCACCACGGCGAAGCCGCGATCGACCCAGGCCTGCACCGCGGGTGAGAACGCGTCGCGATCGTGCGACTCGGGCCCACCGTGGATGAAGAAGTACGCCGGGTGAGGACGGGTGGACGGCGGTTCGGCCACGAACACGTGCACCCCGTCGACGTCGTGGTCGCGATACGCGACACCGCTCGGCGCGGGCGCGCCCGGAGGCGCGAGAACGACCTCCCCACCGACGCGGCGGACCCGCGGCGCCTCGGTGGAGCGGTCGAGCAGATACCAGACCGAGCCGTCGGGGCGGACGGCCGCGCTGCCGATCGTCCCCGGCTCCGTCGCCAGCCGCTCGAGCGCCGCGCCATCGAGGTCGTAGCGGTACAGCTCGGTGCGGCCGCGATGGTCATGACCGACGAGGAGCGCGCGGGCGTCCGGGTACCAATCGGCGAACGTCTCTCCGGGCAGGTCGAGCGCGATCTCGGTCGCCGCGCCGGTCGTCGCGTCGAGCAGCAACGGCCGGCGCAGCCCGGCTCGCTCGTGCAGGACGAGGAGCCGCTCGTCACCGCGGACGGGCGACCACGGGCCGGCCACGAGACCGCGTCCGGGGCCGTCCCAGAGCTCGGCCACCGTGCGGCCCTCGAGGTCGAGCACGCGGACCGCGCGGTTGCGGGCGTCGCCGTGCTCGGCGTGGGCGAGCGCGAAGAGCGCGTCGTCGGCCGAGATCCCCTGCACCGTCGCGGGCTGGCGGTGCGCGTACAGCAGGCGCGGCACGCCGGAGCCGCGCGCCACGTAGACGGTCGTGCCCTCGTCAGCGGTCGAGCGGCCGATGATCGCGACCTCGTGACCGAGCGCGAGCCCGGCGCTGTACGACCGGGCCAGCCCGGCGGGGTCCTCGGGCGCGCCACGGCCGGCGAACGGCTCGCGCTTCCACGTGCCGAGCTCGTTGCCCTTCGCGTCGTCGAACCACCAGATCCAGGCGCCGCTCGGATCGATGCGCGACGGCACGCGGTAGCCGGTGCCCTCGGAGCGATCGGTGACCTGCCGATGCACGCCGGAGCGGCGATCCCACGCCTGCACCTCGAACTTGCCGCTCGCGTTCGAGAGATAGAGGAGCCGCTCGGGCTCGTCGCGCGCCCAGATTGGGAACGTGATCCGCGGCGCCCGGAAGCGGCGCTTCCAGTCGGGCTCGGTCATGCCCGCCGGATGCTACCGACCGTCGCGGCTGACGGTGAACACGTCGCGGATGCCCTCGAGCTTCGCGAGCACCCGTGAGAGCTGCTCGACGCTCGTGACCTGGAGCGTCGCGTTGACGCTCGCGGTCTTGTCCGGGTTCGCGTTCGCCGAGAGGCTCACCAGCTGCACCTGGTTCTCGCTGATGACCGCGGCCACGTCTCGCAGGAATCCATCGCGATCCCAGCCCTGGATCCGGATCGCCACCGGGTAGGTCCGCGCCGCGCGCTCCTCCCATTCGACGTCGACGATCCGCTCGCGCTCGGAGCTCCCGCGCACGTTCGTGCAGTCCTCGCGATGCACGGTGACGCCCCGGCCGCGCGTGATGTAGCCGACGATCGGCTCGCCGGGCACGGGGTTGCAGCACACGCCGAACCGCACCAACAGGTCACCGACGCCTTTCACCCGCACACCACCCCGGGCGGTCGGCGGCGGCTGGGGCGGGGCGACCTCGGGGATCGCGAGCTGCTGGTCGTCGTCGACGATGCCGAGCCGGGTCACCACCTGGGCCGCGGTGAGCGCCCCGTAGCCGAGCGACGCGAACAGCGTATCGACGTCGTGCATGTTCAGCAGCTCGGTCACCCGCTGGAGGTCGGCCTCGGCGATGTCGGAGAGCGGACGCTGCGCGATCCGCCGGAGCTCGCGATCGAGGAGCTCCCTCCCGTGCGCGATGTTCTCTTCGCGCTGCTGCCGCTTGAACCACTGCCGGATCTTCTCGCGCGCGCCGGGCGTGCGGACCATCGTGATCCAGTCGCGCGACGGTCCCCGCGCGGCCTTGCTCGTGACGATCTCGACGATGTCGCCGGACTTGAGCTTGTAGTCGAGCGGCACGATCCGGCCGTTCACCTTCGCGCCGATCGTGCGGTGCCCGATATCGGTGTGGATCCGGTAGGCGAAGTCGACCGGCGTCGCGCCGCTCGGCAGGTCCTTCACCTCGCCCTTCGGGGTGAAGACGAAGACCTGGTCCTGGAACACGTCGACCTTGAGCGACTCCACGAACTCCGTCGCGTCCGCGACGTCGTGCTGCCACTCCATGAGCTGCCGGACCCACGCGAGCTTCGACTCGTAGTTCGGGTCGCCCCGGCCGCCCTCCTTGTACCGCCAGTGCGCCGCGATGCCGTACTCGGCCAGGACGTGCATGTCGTGGGTCCGGACCTGGATCTCGATCGGCTGGCCGTCGGGGCCCATGACCGCGGTGTGGAGCGACTGGTACATGTTGTTCTTCGGCACGGCGATGTAGTCGTCGAACTGGCCCGGGATCGGCGGCCAGAGCGTGTGGACGACGCCGAGCGTCGCGTAGCACGCCGGGACGTCGTCGACGATGACCCGGATCGCGAGGAGGTCGTAGACCTCGCCGACCGAGACGTTCTTCCGGCGCATCTTCTGGGCGATCGACCAGAGGTGCTTCGGCCGGCCCGAGAGCTCGGCCCGGATGCCGACCTTGTCGAGCTCGGCGGCGAGGATCTTCATCGTCTGATCGATGGACCGCTCGCGGACCGCGCGCCGCGAGGCGAGGAGCTCGGCGAGCTCCTTGTAGTGGTCCGGCTCGAGGAACTTGAACGCGAGGTCCTCGAGCTCCCACTTGATCTGCCAGATCCCGAGGCGGTGGGCGAGCGGGGCGTAGATCTCCATCGTCTGGCGCGCGATGCGCAGCTGCTTGTCGGGCGGGAGCGCACCCAGGGTCCGCATGTTGTGCAGCCGGTCGCAGAGCTTGATCACCACGACCCGCAGGTCGTCGGCCATCGCGAGGAACATCTTCCGGATGTTCTCGGCCTGATGTTCGTCGGATGACTTGCCGGAGAACTGCGAGAGCTTCGTGACCCCTTCGACCAGCCGCGCGATCTCGTCGCCGAACTCGCGCCGAATGTCTGCGTTCGTGCGCGCCGTGTCCTCGGGGACGTCGTGCAGCATCGCCGCGGAGATCGTCGCGGCATCCATCCCGAGCTGCGCGAGGAGCAACGCCACCGCGATCGGATGCTCGATGTACGCGCCGCCCGAGACGCGCCGCTGGCCCTCGTGCGCCTCGGCCGCGTACGCGTGGGCGCGGCGCACGAGCTCCGCGTCGCCCTCTGGGTAGTGGCGCAGCATCTCCGCGACGACCGACTCCGCGTCGAGCTGGCGGCGCTGCGGCCGCAGACGGTCCGCGACGCCGACGATGCGCGCGGCGAATCCGGCGTGGTCCGAGGGGGCCTGTGCCATCAGATGACCGCCGGCTCGCCGGTCAGCGCGCCGGCCGCGATCATCGCCTCGCTCATCGCCGCGGCGGTGCCGACCGGACCGAAATCGCGCAGCTCGAGCTCGACGAATCCACGGATGCCCGACCCGACCGTCACGACGGCGTCCACGCGACCGGCGTCGGTCATCGCCTCGAAGTGATCCCCGCGCCGGAAGGCCATCGCGTCGAATGTGAAGCGGCCGACCGTGATCTTGCACCGCAGGTGGTCCGCATCCGCGCCGACCTGGCGAATGTCGTACACGCGCACGTCGCGGAGCAGGAGGTGCGGCCGCGGATTGGCCGCGCCGCACGGCTCGAGCGCCGCGAGCTCGAGCGCCAGTCGCGGGGTCAGGGCCTCCGGATCGATCGCCGCATCGACCGCGAGGAGCGGGACCGGCCGCAGGCCCCCGAGCATCTCGCGCACCACGGCGTCGAGCCGTTCGCGGAATGCCGGGAGGTCAGCGGCGCGGATCGAGAACCCGGCGGCCATCGCGTGCCCCCCGTGCTTCGGGAGCAGGTCGTCGCACCGCGCGAGCGCCTCGGCGATGTGGACGCCCGGGATCGAGCGGCACGAGCCCTTGCCCTCGTCGCCGTCGAGCGCGATGACGCAAGCCGGTCGGCCGTGGTCCTCGACGAGCCGTGAAGCGGCGAGCCCGACGATGCCGGCCGGCCACGCCGCGTCCGCGACCACCGTGGCCCATGCGTCGGGTCGGTCTGCGGCGGCCGCACGGGCGCCGCGCACGACCTGGGTCGTCAGGCGCTGCCGTTCGGCGTTCCGCTCCTCCAATCGCCCGGCGAGCGCCTTCGCCTCCTCGGGATCCTCGGTGAGCAGGAGCCGGAGCGCGTCCTCCGCGTCGGCGATGCGACCCGCGGCGTTCAGCCGGGGGCCGAGCCCGAACCCGATATCGGCCGCGCCGATGTGGCCGAGCTTGAGCCCTGACCGCTCGGCCAGCGCACGGACGCCGGTGAGCGGCGCGCGGTTCAACGCCGCGAGCCCGCCCGTCACGAGCGCGCGGTTCGCGTCGCGCAGCGGGACCACGTCCGCGACCGTCGCGAGCGCGCAGAGCTGGAGCAGCTCGTCCTCCTTGAGCGCGTAGGCGAGCGGGCCGAGCAGCGCGCGGGCGAGCCGCAGCGCGACGCCGGCGCCGGCGAGCTCCTTGTCCAGCGAGGGATCGCCCGGGCGGCGCGGATTCACGAGCGCGTACGCGTCGGGCAGGACGGCCGGCGGATGGTGGTGATCGGTGATGATCAGGTCGACCCCGACCTCTCGTGCGATCCGCGCCTCCTCGGCCGCCGTGACGCCGCAGTCGACGGTCACGATGACCCGCGCGCCGTCGGCCGCGAGCTGGCGCAGCGCCGCGGCGTTCAGCCCGTAGCCTTCCTCGTAGCGGTTCGGGATGTACGCGGCGACGGCGACGCCGAAGTGGCGGAACGCGCGCACCAGAATGGCCGAGCCGGCGATCCCGTCGACGTCATAGTCGCCATAGACGACGATGCGCTCGCGACCGGCGAGCGCACGCTGAAGGCGATCGACCGCTCGCCCGAGATCGAGCATCGGCGGGCCTTCCTCGGCCGGCCGTGGCGTCAGGAACGCCGCCATGTCGGCATCGGCGAAGCCGCGCGCGCGGAGGATCCGGGCCACGAGGCTGGGGATACCATCCGGCACATCCCCGCTCGCGTCCTGCGGCACGATCCAACGACGCTGCGGAACGAGGGTCATCTGACATCTAAGTATCTCGCATGCGTTTGCTCCCTTGGCCTTCTGCTCGCGTCGTGCGCCCAGACACCGGCCGCGCCTGGCGGGGCGGCGCCGCCGAGCGCGAGCGCCTCGCCGAGGCCGCCGAGCGCCACCTCGGCGGGGCTCGCAGCCGGCGTGAAGGCGGAGCTCGGGCTCGCCCGGCGCTGGTATCTGGTCCCCGACGGGCTGCCCGGGGAGGAGCCGGTCGTGACCGCGAGCTTCGAGAGCGATCCCGCCGCCGGAGCGCCGCGGGCGCGGCTCAGTCCCGGTGGGGCGGAGTTCCCGTTCGTCCACGGGAGCGGAGCGGCGTGGTCGGCGCGCATCTCGCTCGCCGGGCTCTCTCCCGGCGAATACGCCGTCGAGCTCATCGAGCGGGTCGCCGGCGCGGGAGACGTGGCCTCCGCGCGGGCCGAGGTGTCGTTCCGTGTCTCGCGGCCCGAATACGTCGTGTGGACCCTCGATTTCGAGGGCGACGCGTCGGGCGACGCCGAGCTCGCGAACACCGCGGCGATCGCCGATGGGCTCAACGTCCCGATGTCGATCCTCTGGAACCCGCGCGCCTGGACCACCGCGCAGGTGAGCGGCGAGCGGCAGGAGGCGATGCTCGCCTGGGCGAAGGCCCGACTCGCGAAGGGCGATGAGGTCGGCCTCCATCTGCATATGTGGACCGACTTCGTCCGCGCGGCCGGCGTGGCCGCCCGGGCCGCGCCGAGCTGGGCCGGGCGCGGTGACGGCTACGACGTCCCGATCCAGACCTACTCCGAAGAGGAGCAGCGCGATCTCGTCGCGTACGGGACCAGGCTCATGACCGAGCGCGGCCTGCCGCGTCCGACGTCGTTCCGCGCCGGCGGCGACATGGGGGACGCGACGACCCTTCGCGTCCTCGCGGCCCAGGGCTTCACCGTCGACTGCAGCGCCGTGCCGCGGACCGCGCCGCCGATCGGCCGGATCCCGTACCCCTGGACGCTCGCGGCGGAGGCGCAGCCGTATCGACCGTCGGGCAGCGACGCGAACGCGATGGGCGACCTCCCCATCCTGGAGGCGCCGACGATCGGTGGGAACACGTATGGCTTCACGGTCCGATCGATCCAGGCGCAGCTGCGCGCGAACCTCGCCGTGTTCGCGCCCGCGGGCGGCGTGGCGACGGAACGGAGGGCGATCACGATCGTCAGCCATCCGGGGACGATCGCCGCTCCGGAGCGCGCGGCGATCGAGGCGCTGCTCGCCGCCTTCGCCCCGCTGCGCTACGACCGCGATGCCGGGCCGGTCCGCTTCGTCACGCTCGCCCAGCTCGCGCAGGCGTACTCGCGATGACGGCCCCGCTAGCACGGAACGTGCGGCAGGTCCGTCGACAAGCCAGGAGGTGTCGAGATGATGGACAAGACCGAACGCGAGGAGAACGAGGAGCGGGAACGCCGCTCGAAGAAGGTCGACGACGATCCGCACGCCGATCACAGCCTCGATCCCGACGAGCACTACGGCCAGGAGTCGGACATCCCGCGCGAGGACGATGTCAAGCGGCGCTAGACGGCGACCGCGCCTCCGAGCGCGCGATGGCGGATGCGGTCCTCGATCTCCTGCCACAGCGAGATGATCTGGCTCGCGTTGAAGATCGACGAGTACGTGCCTGAGACGATGCCGACGAGCAGCGCCAGCGCGAACGTCCGCATCGAGTATCCGCCGAACAGGTAGAGCGCAAGGAGCGTCAGCACCACCGTGAGCGAGGTGATCACGCTCCGCGCGAGCGTCTGCATGATCGAGAAGTTGATCACCGGATTGAGCGCCTCGCCGCGGTTCAGTCGCAGGTTCTCCCGGATCCGGTCGAACACGACGATCGTGTCGTGCACCGAGAAGCCGATGATCGTCAGGACCGCGGTCACGAAGAGGCTATCCACCTCGATGTTGAGGAAGTAGCCGAGGATCGCGAACAGCCCGAGGACGAGCGCCGCGTCGTGCAGCAGCGCGACGATCGCCGCGATGCCGTAGCGGAACGCGGACCAGCCGAACTCTTTGAACGCGAACGCGATCAACAGCACGATGAGCACGGACGCCGCGGCGATCGACCGGACCGCGTTCGTGACGAGCTCGGCGCTGAACGACGGGCTCACCGATGACGGCTGCATGTCGATGAACCGGCTGCCGTACCTGTCCTCGAGGGCCTTCTGCGTGGCGACGGTCTCCTCGGTGGTGAGCGTCAGCGTCCGGATCTGCAGCCGGCCGCCCTCGGCGCCCTGGACGATGGCCTCGGCGTGGCCGCGTTCGGCCATGAAGTCGTGGACCTCGGTCGCAGCCGGTGCTTCGGTGAACCGCGCGTCGAGCAGCGTGCCGCCCTTGAACTCGATGCCGAGCTTCAACCCGCCGATCGCCAGGAAGAAGATCCCCGGGACGATGAGCAGTCCCGAGAGGAGGAAGTACCAGTACTTGCGCTCGACGAACCGGAAGAGCATCAGACCGGCGCCCGCGCCGCCGCGGGGCGGCCCTCGCGACCGGTGTCAGCGGGCCGCTCCTCGACGCCCCACAGTGGCCGGCGGCGGAGGGCGGTGAACTCGATCGCGCCGTGCAGCAGCATCTGCGTCACGATCACCGCGGTGAAGAACGACACCGCGACACCGATCGCGAGCGTCAACGCGAAGCCCTTCACCGTCCCGGTGCCGAAGTAGAAGAGGATGCCGGCGGTGAGGATCGTCGCGAGGTTCGAATAGAGGATGGACGGGAACGCGCGGCGGCGGCCCTCGTCGAGCGCGACCCGGAGCGACTTCCCCGACCGGAGCTCCTCCTTCAGGCGTTCGAACGTCAGCACGTTCGCGTCGACCGCCATACCGATCGAGAGGATGAAGCCCGCGATGCCCGCGAGCGTCAACGTCACCGGGACGATGCGGAAGATCGCGTACGTGAGGGCGGTGTAGAAGAAGAGGGCGAGGACGGCGATCACGCCGGGCAGCCGGTAGTAGACGATCATGAACAGCGCGACGAGCAGCAAGCCGATCGCGCCGGCGACGAGGCTGCGGCGCACCGAGTCCTGGCCCAACGTCGGCTCGACGCGCGTCGACTGCACGATGTCCAGCGGCACCGGCAGGGCGCCGGAGTTGAGCAGCGTCGAGAGCTCCGTCGCGGTCTTCGTCGTGAAGCCGCCCTCGATGACGCCCTTGCCCGAGGTGAAGACATTGTTGATCTTCGGCGCCGAGATCTCCTTTCCGTCCAGGGTGATCTGCACGGGCTCGTTGAGGTAGTCCTTCGAGAGCTGCACCCAGCGGTCGGAGTCCGGCTGATCGAACTCGAAGTTCACGACCGGCTGGCTGTTCGCGCTCTGGAACGTGACGTAGGTCGGCTTCAGGTGCTCGCCGGTGAGCGGCGGGTTCAGCGACTGGTACTCGCCGGGCTTGATCGTGCCCTTGTCGTCCTTCACCGGCACGCGGATCTCGAGGAACGCCTGGCGCGTGGCGATGTCCTTGGCCTGCTGAAGGTCGGACACGCCGGGCAGCTCGACCAGGACCTTGTCGTCACCGAGCGCCTGGATGACCGGCTCGCTGACGCCGAGCGAGTTGATCCGCCGGTCGATGACCTTGCGGGCCTGGTTGTTCAGGTCGGCGATCGGCGTCGTCGGGGCGACCGGGAGCTTGTCCGGGCGGAGCTGAAGGACCAGCTGGGTCCCACCCTGGAGGTCGAGGCCGAGGTGCGTCTTGATCTCGAAGAAGAAGCCGCTCGGCTGCCAGCAGATGCCCGGACAGTCGAACGGGAAGGGCTGCACGTGCTTGGGAATGTCGATCCACACCGCGACGATCGCGATCAGGACGACGAGCCAGGCCGAGAGTCGAGACATCGAGAAGGGCGGTCCTCCGACTAGGCGAACAAAAAGCGCAGCCCGGCCGCCCGGGCGCGCTCGTGCGTCACGAGTATAGGGCGCTCACCCCCAGCGATCGGACGTGCCCGCCTCGTCGATGGGCGTCGGCCATCCCTCGGCGGCGGCGCGCCGCATGCGCTCGGGATCGTGCAACTTTTCGCGCGCCTCGCGGGCGTCACGGTCGAAGGCGGTCTCGTCGGGCTCGGGCTCCGGCGCGGTGCCGACGGCCGCCTCGGTCGCGCCCGCGTCCGGAGGCGTGCCGTCCGCGGCCGCCGGCTCCTCCGCCACGCCGACGTCCTGCGCGGACGCGACCGGCGCGGCCTCGGTCGTTCCGGCCGCGACGGTCGGCTCGCTCGCGTTCGCCGCGACAGTGGGCTCGGTCGCCGGTGCTGACGAAGGCTCGGTCGCCGGCGGGGCGATCGCCTGGGGCGTGAGATCGACCGGGGAGCGCGCAGCGGCGTCGAGGACCCGGTCGGCGTTCAGGAACTCCTCGCGGAGCTCGTCGCTCGTGCGCCGCAGGTCACCGACGACGCGGCCGACGTCGCGCGCGATCTTCGGCATCCGCTCGGGCCCCAGGACCAGCAGCGCGAGGATGAAGATGAGGATGAGCTCCTCGGTGCCGATGCCGAACATCTAGGAGCCGACCGCCTCGGCGCGCGCTGCGTTGGCCCGGTCCTTGAGATCGACCGCGGCCCGCGCCGCGGCGAGCTGAAAATCGTCGCCGCGCGACGCGTAGAGCACCGAACGCGAGGCGCTGGGAAGCACGCCGCTCCCGCGCGCGTCGAGCGCGGCGGCGATGGCCTCGCCGAGGTCGCCGCCCTGTGCCCCGATGCCGGGCATGAGGAAGAGGCGGTCCGGGGCCAGGGCGCGCAGGCGCTTCGCCTCGATCGGATAGGTCGACCCAACGACGAATCCGCAGTGGTCCGCCGGGAACGCTTCCGCCGACCGCTCGACGACGATCTCATAGAGCGGCCGGCCGTCGACGGCGAGATCCTGGAAGTCGCCGGCCCCGGGATTGCTCGTCCTGGCGAGGACGAACGCGAAGCCGCGCTCCACGAACGGGCCGATCGAATCCATCCCGATGTACGGGGAGACCGTGACCGCGTCGGCGTGGAACCGATCGAACAGCGCCTCGGCGTACGCGGTCGCGGTGTTCGGGACGTCGCCCCGCTTGGCGTCGATGATCACCGGAATGTCCTTCGGGATCGCCTGTAACGCCAGGCCGAGGATGTCGAGGCCCGCCGAGCCGTACCGCTCGTAGAAGGCCATGTTCGGCTTGTACGCGCAGACGTGGTCACTCGTCGCATCCACGATCCGGCGGAGGAAGCGCGCGGCAGCCTCCGCGCCGCGACCGAGCCGTTCCGGAATGCGATCGGGTTCAGGGTCGAGACCGATACAGATGATGCTGTCCCGCGCTCGCGATGCGTTCGCGAGCTTGGCCAGGAACGACATGAACGCCCACTATGATACGTACGCTTCAACGCGTTTCGCGCGACACAAGGAGGAAGGCATGCTTCGCAACAAACGCGGCCTCGGGTGGGCGCTGGCCGCGAGCGTGCTCCTCGCCGCCTGCGGTGGCGGCGGGACCGGACAGGCGGGCGCGAGCCCGTCGGCGGAGAAGACCGCGCGCATCGGCTCCTTCGACCGGCCGATCGTCTTCGCGTTCACGCCGTCGCAGGACGTCGCGCGCATCACCGCGAGCGGGACCGCCATCGCCTCCGCGCTCGCGCAGGCGACCGGGCTCCGCTGGAAGGTGAGCGTTCCGACCAGCTACGCGGCCGAGGTCGAGTCCGTCTGCGCGGGCCAGACCGACATCGCCGCGATCGCCTCGCTGCAGATGACCCTGCTGCTCGACAAGGGCTGCGGGGATCCGATCCTCAGCTCGCTCCGCCGGGACGAGAAGGGCCAGCTCGCGACGACCTACAAGTCCCAGATCCTCGTGAAGTCGGACAGCGGGATCAACGACCTGAACGGCCTCAAGGGCAAGAAGTTCGCGTTCACCGACCCGCTCTCGGCGTCGGGTTACCTCTTCCCGACGCTGCTCGTCAAGCAGAAGACCGGACAGGACCCGAAGACGTTCTTCGCCTCGACCATCTTCGCCGGCGGACACGACAAGGCGGCGCTCGCGCTGTACAACGGCCAGGTCGACGGCGCGGCGACATTCATCGACGTCCGCACGAACCAGGGCATGCCGGCGGACATCTCGCAGAAGACGAAGGCGATCGACACGTCCCCACCGATCCCGAACGACGGCGTCGCGATCCGCAAGGGCTTCCCGGCCGACCTCCAGGCCCAGGTGAGCAAGGCGCTGATCGATTACTGCGCCTCGGACGCCGGCAAGAAGCCGTGCAAGGACCTCTTCAACTGGGACGGCCTCCAGGCCGTGGACAAGGCCTTCTACGACCCGGTCCGCGATGCGGCGAAGCTCGCGGGCATCGATGTCGCCGCCGAGGCGGCGAAGACGCCGGCCCCGCCACCGCCGACGCCGAGCCCGACCAAGGCCCCGTAACCCCCTCAGCGAAACGAGATGGGACACGCCCGCCGGGTCTCATTCCGGCGGGCGTGTCCATGTAAAGTCAGGCGGCGGTGCCGCCGATCCTCTCGCTGCAGGGCGTCACGAAGATCTATCCGAGCGGCACGCGTGCCCTCGACGGCATCACGCTCGACGTCGAGCGAGGGGAGTTCGTCGTGCTCATCGGCCTGTCCGGCTCTGGAAAGTCCACGCTCCTCCGCTGCGTCAACCGGCTCATCGAGCCGACCGCCGGTCAGGTCATGTTCGACGGGAGCGACGTCACCGGGGCGAGCAGCGCCGACCTCCGGCGCATCCGGCGACGGATCGGGATGATCTTCCAGCAGTTCAATCTGGTGAAGCGCAGCTCCGTCATGGCGAACGTGCTGTCGGGCCGGCTCGGGTACCGCGACACGTGGCGGACGATCGCCGGACGGCCGAGCCGCACGGACGTCGCGCTCGCGTTCGAGAACCTGGGCCGCGTCGGCATCGCCGACAAGGCGTTCGGCCGCGCCGATGCGCTCTCCGGTGGCCAGCAGCAGCGGGTCGGCATCGCGCGGGCGCTCATGCAGGGGCCCGAGCTGATGCTCGCGGATGAGCCCGTCGCGAGCCTGGATCCCGCGACCAGCCACTCGGTGATGAAGTACCTCGAGGAGATCAACCGGAAGGACGGGATCACGGTCATCTGCTCGCTCCACTTCCTCTCGCTCGCCCGCCGCTACGGCACGCGGGTCGTGGCCCTGAAGGGCGGGACGGTCGCTTTCGACGGCAAGCCGGCCGAGATCGACGAGCGCCGCTTCAAGGAGATCTACGGCGAGGACGCGGTCGAGGTGGAGATCGGCCCCGATCGTTCCGAGCCGCAGCCCCTCAGCCCGAACGAGGCGGCCCTTCGGGCGCTCGCCTCGGACGCCGACCATCTCACGGATCTCGGGCGGTAGTGGCCGAGTACTTCGTCGCGCGCGGGCTGCCGGTCCCGCGCGAGCTCGAGCGCAGCCCGCTCACCGACTGGCGGCGGCTCAGCGTCGCGGCGCTCGTGCTCGTCGTGCTCTTCCTTGGCCTTCGGATCACCGACATCGACGCGAGCCGCGCGAACCCCGATTACGCCGGGCAGGTCCTGCGGCAGCTCGTCCAGTTCGACTTCTCGATCCTCGGCCCGCAGAACGAGTTCGAGACGTTCTGGGACGGCGCTCTCGGCCTGATGATCGTCACGATCTTCCTCGGGATCATGGGGACCGCGTTCGCGATGGTGCTGGCGGTCCCGCTCTCGTTCCTCGGCGCGCGGAACATCATGACCGGCAACCCGCTCACGTCGGCGGTGTACATCCTCATCCGCCTCGCGTTCACGATCGTCCGGTCGATCGACGTGCTCATCGTGGTGATCATCGCCGTGATCCTGCTCGGACTCGGCAACGCGGCGGGTGTGTTCGGCCTCGCGTTCCACAACGTGGGGGTCATGGGCAAGCTCTACTCGGAGGCGATCGAGGGCATCGATTCCGGGCCGCTCGAGGCGATCACCGCGACCGGGGCGAACCGCTTCCAGGTGATCTGGACCGCCGTCCTGCCGCAGCTGCTCAACCCGTTCATCAGCTTCACCATCTATCGCCTGGACACGAACGTCCGCCTCGCGCCGATCATCGGGCTGGTCGGCGGCGGCGGGATCGGCGTCGTGCTCTTCCAGAACATCCAGCTGCTCCGGTACCACGCCGCGGGCACGATCATCCTGCTCATCGTGCTCACCGTCGCCGCGATGGACTTCGTGTCGGCCCAGATCCGCAAGCGCCTGGTCTAGCCGGTCTCCGGGGGCTCGGACCGCGTCAAGAGCCCGCCGATGAACGAGGCATGCAACCCAGGCAGCCCTGGCGGCCACGGGTCCTGACGCCCGCCGAGGCGGAGGAGATCGCCGCCCAGCTCACCGAAGACGAGCTCGAGCTCGGGCGGCTCGAGACGATCTGCGTGAAGTGGGTCATGGACGACGCGCGCACGCTCTCGGCGGCCGCGGCCCAGCTCCGCGACTTCGCCGATGACCTCGTCGGGCTCGAGCTCGACGGCTGGCAGCTCGTCGAGCCGGTCGACGGCGGCCACGGTCACCTCGTCAATCGCGATCCGGAGCGCCGGTTGTCGGAGCCGGCGTAGCGCCGCCGCTGGCGCTCAGTTCGCCCAGGCCGGCCGGCTCGCGCCGTCGATGCCCTCGCTGTGCGTGATCCGCATCGGCTGCTTCGCCGCGCCGCCGGCGAGCGCGGCGCCGACGTCCATGACCCAGAGATCGATGGTGAAGCCATCGGCGCGCAGGAACGCGATCTGCGTCCCATCGGGCGAGAACACAGCGTTCCAGCTCCGCCCATCGGCCGTGAGGACGAGATCGCGCCCCGATGCGAGCTCGAGGGCGTGGACGTCGTTCATCCGCCCGTCATCGTGACGCAGCGTGTAGACGATCCACCTGCCGTCCGGCGAGAACGACGGGCGGTACGGCTCACCCTCGGGCACGCCCTTCACGGCCGTCGACGCGCGGCCATCGACCGGCCTGAGGATGAGCTCGGGGTCGCCGTGGTCGTACGACGTCAGCACGAGGCTCTTTCCGTCCGGCGCCCACGCCGGGTCCGCCCAGTCCGCGCCCGTCGACAGGATCGCGGTCACGCGCTTCGCGGCGAGGTCGAAGAGCACCAGGTCGGCGGAGCCGTCCGCGTCGCCCTCGATGAGCGCGAGCTTCGTCCCGTCGGGCGAGGGCGCGGGGCCGAGGAACCAGCGGACCGTGTGCTGACGCGAGGAGCCGGGGGCGCGGGTCAGGCCGCTGAGCAGCACGTCCTCCGATCCGCTCGCGGTCGGTCGCCGGACGACGTCGCTGAAGCCGAGCCGCGCCGGGGTGAGCTGCCCGTCCACGACGCGGTCCCCCTCGATCTCCTCGAAGCGCGAGAAGTACAGCGTCGCGCCGTCCCGGGTGAGCGCGGGCTGCTGGGATCGCCCGTCGAACGAGCGCTGCTGGTAGTTGCCGCCGCTCAGCACGTAGACGTCACCGCGCAGCACGAACGCGATCCTGCCGCGGACCTGCGGCGCGCTCACGGGCCCGGTCGGCTTCGCAGGCGTCGGGGTCGCCGCCGCGCCCGCGGTCACGATCGGCTTCAGTCGGTCGCCCAGCACGATGTAGCCGATCAGGAGCACGACGGCGAGCGCGCCGAAGATCAGATCGCGGGGACGCATGCGCGGTCCACCTCCCGCGCGATCCGCTCGATCTCCGCTTCGAGCTCGGGGCCGTTCCGCAGCTCGAGGTACCCGCCAGCGGGCGGCTCGAACCGCTCGCGCATCCGCTCGTACACGCGCTCGTCCGCGTCCGAACGGTCGTCCGGATCGCGCGCGACGCGGCGGCCGGCGAGCCGGGCGAGGATGTCGGGCTCATCGGCCACCACGTGCGCGAACAGGATCGGGACGTTCCGCCGGCGGGCGGTCGCGATGCTCGAGGCGCGGCTGCCCGCCGTGAGGTGCGTCGCGTCCGCCACGACCCGGTGACCGTCGCCCAGCAGGCCGTCCACGAGCGCGTCGATACATCTGAAGATCGTCGCGTTCTCTTCCTCGGCGTACGACGCCGCGACGAAGAGCCGGCCGCGGAGGTCGTCGCTCGCGACGTGGACCGCCCCGAGCCGGCGCGCCAGCAGGCGCGCGCAGTGTGACTTCCCCACTCCGGGGAAGCCCATCAGCACGACGAGGGCCGCGGCGGCCCCGGGCCGCTCCGGGACGGCGAGCTCGCCCCGAAGCTGCGCGGCGAGCTCGCCGGCACGCTCGCCGTAGATGCGCGTCTGCTCCCGCGCGGCACCCGATGGACGGCGCGGGGCCGGGCTCACGCGACGCCGAAGCCGCGCGCGCGCAACGCGGACCGCGCGGCGGCCGCCTCGTCCCACGGGACCTTCTCCTCGCCCACGATGATCGAGCCCTCGTGGCCCTTGCCCGCGAGCAGGACGGTGTCGCCCTCCTCGGCCCGTTCGATCGCCGCGGCGATGGCCTCGGCGCGGTCGTCGATGACCCGATAGTCGGCCTCCCGACGCTTTCCCGCCGCGACGGCGCCGACCTCGATCTCGGCGAGGATCGCGCCGGGGTCCTCCAGGCGGGGGTCCTCCTGCGTGATCACGAAGTGATCGGCATGCTTCGCGGCGACCTCGGCGAGCCGCGGGCGTTTGGCGCGATCGCGTTCGCCGGCGCTGCCGAACACCGCGATGAGCCTGCCGCGGGTCATCGGCCGCAGCAGGGCGAGCACCTTGTCGAGCGATCCGGGCGTGTGCGCGTAGTCGACGATGACCGTGAACGGCTGTCCCTCGTCGATCCGCTCCATCCGGCCGCGGACGGGGGTCGCGTGCGACAGCGCCTCGCGGCACTGCGCGAGGGTCGCCCCGGCGGCCAGGCCGGCGCTGGCCGCGGCGAGGGCGTTCTGGACGTTGAACCGGCCGACGAGCGGCAGCCGGAGCTCCACCGTCTCGCCGAACGCGCTGAGCGTCATCCGCGATCCACCCGCGTCGCTCGAGATGACGCTCCCCTGCACGTCGGCGAGGGCGTCGACGCCGTACGTGATGGCGCGCGCGTGCGCCGCGCGGTCCGCGAGATAGCGCCAGTGCGGGTCGTCCGCGTTGAGCACCGCGGTCTTGGGCACGTCTTTGTCGGCCGAGCCGGCGAGCATGTCGAACAGGGTGCCCTTCGCGGCGAGGTACGACTGAAAGGTCCCGTGGAAGTCGAGATGCTCGGGGGTGACGTTCGTGAAGACCGCGATGTCGACGTCGACGCGCCGCAGCTTGTGCAGGGCGAGCGCGTGTGACGTCGCCTCGAGGACGCCCCACGTCGCTCCCGCGACGAGAAGCTCCGCGCAGAATTCCTGGATCTCGACGGCCTCCTGCGTCGTCTGACGCGTCTCGTTCGGCCACGTCCGGCCGCCGAGCTTGAAGTCCACCGTCGTCGCGAAGCCCGGCCGCTCACCGGCCGCGGCCAGGACATCGGCCACGAGGTGCACGGTCGTCGTCTTCCCGTCCGTGCCGGTGACGGCGGCGATATGCAGGCGTTCGGTCGGATGATCGAAGAATTCCGCGGCGAGATCCGCGAGCGCGATCCGCGCATCGGGCACGACGGCCACGGGCACGCCCACCTCGAGCGGCCGCTCGGCGACGACCGCGATCGCGCCCCGCGCGACCGCGTCCGGCGCATACGCCGTCCCGTCGCGATGGAATCCGGGCACCGCGACGAACAAGGAGCCCTGCTTGACCGCGCGCGAGTCGTAGGCGATGGCACGCACCTCGAGCTCGGCGCTCCCGTCGGGTGGAGCGATCTCCGCCTCGGCGAGGAGCGGTCCCAGCTTCACGCCGGCTCACCGCGCTCGCGCCGGCCGGCCAGCTGGAGGGCACGCGTATACAGGGGTTCGGCGACGAGGAACGCCCGGTAGCGCAGCGCCCGCGCGATCGTGTCGTGCGCGCCGACATAGCGCGTCATCGTCCCTCCGAATCCCTTCTTGAACAGATACGGACCATGCATCGGATCGTTCGGATCGGCCGGATCGCTCGGGATCCCGCCGAAGTCATAGGTGCGCGCTCCACGCCCGCGCGCCTCCATGATGCAGCGCCACTGGAGCGCGTACGACGCGTACGTGCGCCGCCCGATGTCGTTCGAGGCGCCGTACATGTAGAGGTCGCGCTCACCGCAGTGCCAGGTCATCGCGCCGGCCGCGAGCTGGCCTTCGGCCCGGGCCAGCCAGAGCGTCGCGTGCCCCGCGGCCACCAGGCTCTGCCACACGAGCCGGTAGTACGGCCAGGTCCGCGTGATGAAGCCCGCCCGCCGGCCGGTGAGGGCGTAGAGGCCGTAGAACGCGTGCAGGTCGTCTTCCGTCGTGCCGCGGTGGACCTCGACCCCACGCTTCGCCGCCTGCCGGACGCTCCAGCGAGTGTCCTTGTCGCAGCCCGCGAGGAGCTCGTCCTCCCTTCGCGCGAGGTCAAGGCGCAGCGTGGCGACGACCGGCTGGATGTCGGGACCTCGGCGGTAGCCGGCCGCGCGGAGTGCGCCGCCCGCCTCCTCGACGGTGCGTTCGGGATCGACCTTCACCACGAGCGCCCCGGCGATCCGGCGGGCATGCGCGGCGATCGCCTCGAGCGCCGTGCGGAATCCGGTGGGCGCCGCGATCGGACCGCGCGGGCAGTACCCGAACGCCAGCCCGCCGGGAAGCGGTCGCCACAGGAGCAGGGCGTGCGCCCCGTCCGGGCGCAGGAACTCGGCGCGCCACCCCTGCGCCTCGCGGATCGCGGCCCACGCGGCCGACTGCATGACGTGACCGCCGGACGCGCGAACGGCCGCGTCGTCCCACCCGTCCGGCGCGCTCGTCACCGCGCGGCGGCCGCGAGGCGGCGCCGACCGCTGAGACGCCAGAGCGGATACAGCAGGGGCCGCACGGGCAGGTCGTACGCCCCGACCCACGAGACCGTCGCGCCGCCGAATCCCAGCTTGAAGTTCTCCACGCCGCTCAGGGCATCCCCCTCTCGCTCCGCGAGGCCCCACATGTCGTACCGCGTCACACCACGCTGCCGCATCGCGGTGAGCGAACGCCATTTGAGCAGATAGAAGGGACGTGCCTCCGGATGCGCGCCGGACCAGCCGCCGTAGAGCTCCCAGGCGCGATCGGCGACCCGGATCACGAGCAGCGCCCCCGCGTCCTCCGCCCCGACGCGCGCGAACAGGAGATGGACCCGCTCGCCGAACAGGTCGAGCAGCCGCGCGAAATACGCTCGATCGTGGATCGCGAAGCGGTCTCGCTCCGCGACCCGCCCGAGGATCGCGACGAAGCGATCGAGGTCACGTGCTTCCTCGGTGACGACGCCGTCGCGCTCGGCTTTGTGGATGTACTGGCGCGTCTTCTTGCGCATCGATCCAAGGAGCTCTTCCGGCGAGCGACGAAGGTCCATCAGGAGCGTGCGTCTCGGCTGGACGAACACGCCGGCGGGCCTGGCCCCCGCGGCGACAAGCGCCGCGCGGATCTCCGGCCCATCCTCGACCTCCGGGTCACAGAGCAGCCCGGCGCAGCGCTCGACGGCGAGCGCCCGCGCGATCGCGGCGACCGCCTCGGGGAGCTTGGCCGCTTCGACGAGCGGCCCGCGCGGCGCGTACGCGACGCTCAGGCCGAGCGGCAGCGGCTTCGACAGCACCTGCGCCGCGCCGACCAGGCCGGACTCGTCCTCCAGGATCCACCGCGTCGCGCGCCAGCCGGTGGTCGACTTGAGGGCGGCCCAGGCCGCGGTCTGGAGGAGATGTGGCGTGCCGGTCGCGGCGACGATGTCGTCCCAGCCGCCGCGCTCCGTCTCGGTCGCGGATCGGGCGCGAAGGGTCAGGCTACTGGGCCGCGCCCGCTGGCACGGCGGCCTCCTCTGCTCGCGCCGGGAGCTCGCGCGAGGTGAACGTGCACTCGGGGTACCGCTCGCAGCCGAAGAACATCGAGCGGCCACGACCCCGCCGCCGCACGAGCTCGCCCTGGCCGCACTGCGGACAGGTCACCCCGGTCTTCTGCTGGTTCTTCTTGATGTACTTGCACTCGGGGTAGCCGGTGCAGCCGACGAACGGGCCGAAGCGGCCGCGCTTGCGCGCGAGCGGTTTGCCGCAGTCCGGGCACGTCTCGCCCTCGATGATCTCGGGCCCGGCCTGCTCCTGCCCCTCGAGGGGTGCGGAGTAGTCGCACGCGCCGGGCGGGAGCGGCTGACCCTTCTTCCCCTTCGCGAAGCCGGTGCACGAGTAGAAGCGGCCGAACCGCCCGAGCTTGATCATCACCGGACGGCCGCACTTCGGGCAGGTCTTGTCGGTCGCCTCCTCGGTGACGTCGGACTTCTTCACCGACGCGGTCTTCTCCTTCACGAGCGCCTCGAACGGCCCGAAGAACTCCCGGACGATCGGGACCCACTCGACCTTGCCGCTCGCGACGCGGTCGTAGTCCTCCTCCAACCGGGCGGTGAAGTCCAGGTCCACGATGTTCGGGAAGTGCTCCGTGAGGAAGTCGGTGACCGTGAAGCCGACGTCCTCCGGCACGAGCGCCCGCGCCTCGCGGCGCACGTAGTGTCGGTCGGTCAGCGTTGAGATCGTCGGCGCGTAGGTCGACGGCCGGCCGATCCCGTGCTCCTCGAGCGCCTTCACGAGCGATGCCTCGGTGAACCGCGGCGGTGGCTGGGTGAAGTGCTGCGCGGCATCGATGCCCAGCAGCTTCAGCTCCTCACCCTCGGTGACGGTCGGGAGCGGCGCCACCTCCTTCTCGGGCTCGTCGGTCCCCTCCTGGTAGACGCGGAGGAAGCCATCGAACGTCACGCGGCGGCCATTCGCGCGCAGCGTGTAGCCGTCGGCATTCACGTCGAGGCGGGTGTTCTCGAACTTCGCCGGCGCCATCTGCGAGGCGAGGGTGCGCTGCCAGATGAGCGTGTACAGGCGCAGCTGGTCCTTGTTCAGGTAACGCTTCACGCGGTCGGGCGTGCGCGCGAGGTCCGTCGGCCGGATCGCCTCGTGGGCTTCCTGCGCGCCCTTGCTCCGCGTCTTGTAGTGCCGCGGCTTGTCGAGCGCGTATGGCGCCCCGAATTCATGCGCGATGACGTCCTTCGCCTGGCGAAGCGCGCCCTCGGCGACGTGCAGCGAGTCGGTCCGCATGTACGTGATCAGCCCGACCGGCGTGTCGCCGAGCGAGGCGCCCTCGTAGAGCTGCTGCGCGAGGACCATCGTCCGCTTCACCGAGTAGCCGAGCTTGCGCGAGGCGTCCTGCTGGAGGGTCGACGTCGTGTACGGCGGTGCCGCGTTGCGCGACGACTCGCGCTTCTCGACGCCGGCGACGCGGTAGACGGCGTCGGCGAGCGCGGCGCGATGGCGGTCGGCCTCGGCGCCGTTCCCGATGTGCAGCTTGTGGCCCTTGTGCTGGATGACCTCGGCCTGGAACGCCTCGCCCGCGCGATTCGCGAGCAGCGCATCGAGGGACCAGTACTCCTCGGCCTTGAACGCCTGGATCGCGCGCTCGCGCTCGACGATCAGGCGGAGCGCGACCGACTGGACGCGGCCCGCCGAAAGCCCGTAGCGGATCTTCTTCCAGAGGAGCGGGGACATCGTGTAGCCGACGAGCCGGTCCACGACGCGGCGGGCCTGCTGGGCGTTCACCAGGTCCTGGTCGATCTGCCGCGGCCGGCGGAACGCTTCGGCGATGGCGTCGGGCGTGATCTCGTGGAACGTGACCCGGCGGAGCTTCGAGGCGGGGACGTTGATGATCTGCGCCACGTGCCAGGCGATCGCCTCGCCCTCCCGGTCGAGGTCGCTCGCGAGCCAGACCCGGTCGGCGGCCTTCGCCTCCTTCTTCAGCAGGCGGGCGTGCTTCTCCGAGTCGGGCGGGATGACGTACTCGGGGGCGAAGGTCTCCGGGTCGATGCCGAACTTCGACTTCGGCAGATCCCGGATGTGGCCGAACGACGCCTCGACCTTGTAGCGGTCGCCGAGCATCCGCCCGAGGGTCCGCGCCTTGGTCGGGCTCTCCACGACGACAAGCTCGCCGCCGGGGCGCCCGCTGCCGGCGGGCGCGGCCGTCCGCCGCCGGCTCGCCCGCTTGGGTCGGGCGGCGTCGGCGGCCTTGGCAGCCTGGCTGGCTGTCTGCTCATCGATCGGTTCGGCTAGGGCCATCTCACTCCTGATATGCGAAGGGCGCCCGTCCCGGGCGCCCCCTCTGCCACCTCACGGTACCAGCGGGGGCAACCGCCCCGCCTCCACCTCTTGAACTAGAGCAGATGTTCGCGTTGTTCCCGGCGCAGCCGGTCGACGACCGCCTTCACCTCTTCGGCATGGTCTTTCGCGGCCACCAGGAGCGCGTCATCGGTCTCGACGACGATGAGGTCATGCACGCCGATCGTCGCCACGGTCTTGCCCGGCACGTAGACGTAATTGCCGTCGCTGTCCTCGGCGATATGTTCGTCCGCCGACCAATTGGGCGAAGAAGAGACAAGCTCGGCCAGCCGGGCCCAGTTCCCGACGTCCTGCCAGCCGATATCGGCCGGCACCACCGCGACGTTCTTCGCCCGCTCGGCGATCCCGTAGTCGATGGTCGTGCGGTCGGTCTCCTCCCAGACCTCGGAGAGCACCGCCTCGTAGCGCGGGCTGCCGACGGCGTCGGCGAGCGCCGCGATCGCGCGGGCGGTCCGCGGCAGCTGCTCGGTGTACGCGCGAACGATCTCCGCGACCCGCCAGACGAACATCCCGGCGTTCCAGTAATGGCCGCCGGCCGCGACCATCCGCTCGGCGGCGTCCTTCTTCGGCTTCTCGACGAACCGCGTGACCCGATAGACCGGCAGCGGCGTCTGCAGCTCGAGCCGCTCGCCGGCCTCGATGTACCCGAAGCCCGTGTCCGCGCTCTGCGGCGTGATGCCGAGCGTGACCAGATAGCCTGCCTCGGCCGCGGCCGTCGCCGACAGGAGCACCGTGCGGAACGCGTCGCGCCTCTGGATCACGTGGTCCGAGGGCAGCACGGCGACGACCGCCTCGGGGTCGAACGCCTGGAGCGCCGCCATCGCCAGCGCGATCGCGGCCGCGTTGCCACGCGGATACGGCTCCACGACGACGTGGTCGTCCCGCAGCTCGGGCAGCTGCTCCCGGATGAGCTCGCGGTGCTCGGGGGGTGCCACGACGAAGATGCGCTCGCTCGGTACGAGCTCGCCGATGCGATGGGCGGTGTCCTGCAGCATCGTCCGCTCGCCGAAGAGGTCGAGGAATTGCTTCGGCCGCTTCCGTCGCGAGCGCGGCCAGAGCCTCGTGCCCGCTCCGCCCGAGAGGATCAGGGCGTAGAGCCTGGGCACTACTCGCCGAAGTAATCGAGCTTCATGGCCGCGCGCATCTCGTGGAGGGTCGCCTTCGTCTCCGCCCGGGCGCGGTCGCTGCCGGCCCGGATGATGTCCTCGACGATCCTCGGATCGCGCTCGAACATCGCCCGGCGCTCGCGGATCGGCGCGAGGAATGCGTCGAGGACCGCGACGAGCCGTTGTTTCACCTCGACGTCCCCCACGCGTCCGCCGCGGTAGCGCTCCTTCAGCTCGGCGATCTCCGCCTTGTCGGGGTTGAACGCATCGTGATACGCGAAGACGGGATTGCCCTCGACCTTCCCGGGATCGGTCGCTCGGATCCGCGCCGGGTCGGTGTACATGCCCATGACCTTGCGCTTCACCGTCGCCGGATCGTCCGCCAGATCGATGGCGTTGTTCAGGCTCTTCCCCATCTTGCTCCCGCCGTCGGTGCCGGGCAGCAGCACGTCGCTCGGGATGAGCGCCTCGGGCACCGGGAAGACCGGCGCGAACAGCTCGTTGAAGCGGCGAGCGATCTCTCGCGTGAGCTCGATATGGGACTCCTGGTCGCGGCCGACCGGCACGAGGTCGCCCTTCACGCAGAGGATGTCGGCGGCCTGGAGGATCGGGTATCCGAGCAGTCCGTACGACGGCTGCGCGATGTCGTGGTCGCGCATCACCTCCTTGAGGGTCGGGATCCGCTGCGCCCGCGGCACCGTGACGAGCATCGAGAAATAGAGGTGGATCTCGGCCGTCTGCGGCACGAGCGACTGGAGGTAGATCGTCACCTTTTCGGGATCGACACCCACGGCCAGGTTGTCGAGGACGACGTCGCGGATGTTCCGGCCGATCTCGTCGAGCTGTTCGAGGCGGGTCGTGAGCATGTGGTAGTCGGCGACGAGCAGGAACGTGTCGAAGGAATCCTGGAGCTTCACCCGGTTTTCGAGCGTGCCGACGTAGTGGCCGAGGTGAAGGCGCCCCGTGGGGCGATCGCCGGTGAGGATGCGCTTCCGGGTCTCCTTCGGCGCGACCGATGGCGCGGGCATCGTCGTCTCAGCGGTCATGGGAGAGGTCAGTCTAACCGCAGGTCCCGCGCGAGATGCCGCGCCACGAGCGCGCCGACCTCGTCGTGGCGGCGGCCGAAGAAGTGATCCACGCCCGGAACGGAGACGATCTCCGCGCGTGGATACGCGACCCGCAGCTCGTCCGCGCTCCCGTATTCGTCCAGCTCCGCAGCGACGATGAACGTCCCATCGGGCACGGGCGGCAGCTCCTGCGGCGCGAAGGTCACCGACCGCAGCGGGACGCCGACGAGCGCGACGGCGTCCGCGCGCCCGCCACGCTCGAGCCAGCGGAGAGCCGTGACCGCGCCGAAGCTGTAGCCGGACAGCGCGAGCGGCAGGCCCGGAGCGGTCTCCCGGGCGTAGGCGACCGCGTCGGCGAGGTCCTCCGTCTCGACGATGCCGCCCGTCCACTCGCCGTGGCTCGCACCGACGCCGCGGAAATTGAAGCGCAGCGCATACATGCCCTCCGCGGCACAGGCCCGGGCGATCCCCGCGACGAGCGGGTTGCGCATCGTGCCGCCGTGCGTCGGAAGCGGGTGGGCGATGACGGCGATCGCCCGCGGCGGCCGATCGGGGATACGGACCGATGCCTCGAGCCGGCCCGCGATGCGGCGGTCCTCTTCCTTCAACGCATGAGATGCGCGCGGAAGAACTCGACGACCTTGGGCCAGGCGTCCGCACGGTTCGCGGCCTTCGCCAGGCCGTGGCCCTCGTCCTCGTACCGGAGGTAGGCGACCTCGCGGCCGCGATCGCGCAGTGCGGCGACCATCTGCTCCGCTTCGTACACCGACACGCGCGGGTCGTTCGCGCCATGGATGACCATCAGCGGGGCGCGGATCGCGTCGAGCCGGCCGATCGGCGAGATCGATTCGAGGAATGCGCGATCGTGCTCGATCGTCCCGTACTCGGCCTCCCGCAGTGGACGCCGCCACGGATCCGTGCGCTCGAGGAACGTGATCCAGTTGCCGATGCCGACGATGCTCACCGCGGCGGCCCACCGCTCGGGGAAGAACGCGGTCGCCGCGAGGGTCATGTACCCGCCGTAGCTCGCGCCGATGACGCCGATCCGGTCGGCCGGCGCCGCACCCGTGCCGGCGAGCCACGCGGCGGCGGCGTCGAGGTCGCGCACCGAGTCCATCCGCAGGCGCACGTCATCGAGCGATTGATAGGCGCGCCCGTAGCCCGTCGAGCCGCGGACATTCGGCTGCAGGACGCCGAAGCCCTCGGCCACGAGCGCGACCGTCAACGGGTTCCACAGCGGACGGGCCTGCCCTTCCGGGCCGCCATGCACCTGCACGATGGTCGGTCGCGGGCCGTTCGCGCCGCGCCCGCGGAGCAGGAAGCCGGGGATGCGGCGGCCGTCGAAGGTCGGCCACCAGACGAGCTCCGCGTCGGGCAGGTCGCTCCGATCGATCCCCGCGAGGCCGAGATCGATCGCCGGACGCGCGTCCGCACCGGGTGGCGCGACCCAGATGGCGATCGGCGCGTCGAAGAGGGCCCACGCGACCGCGACCGATCCGTCGGGGGCGACCGCGAGGCTCTCGCCGAACTGGTCGATCGCTACCGCTCCCGGTGGCAGACCGGCGACCCGCGTGTCGCGCCCGCCGTCGACGCGGTGGAGCTCCGAGCGTCCGTCGACGTTGACCGCGTACGCCCAGTGCTCGCCGCACGCCGCGATCGCCTCGATGTCAGCGTCCGGCGCGAGCAACGGGGTGTAGCCGCCGGTGAGGTCCATCCGCGCGACCCCGACGAAGTCGCGGCCGCGGTCGGACCGGACGAGGAGCGAGCCATTCTGCGAGCACGGCACGCCGTGGAGCGCCGCGGGCTCATCCGGGGTCAGCCGGTCCGTCCGGCCGTCCGGCCGGACGAGGAAGAGGTGGTTCCGGTCGCCGCGCGCGCGGTCGGTCCGCACGACCAGCGCGCCGTCGGGCAACACGGCGGCGCCGTCGCCGGTCCCATCGTGCTGGAAGCGGCAGCGCGGCTCTCCGCCGTCGAGCGGGAAGTCGTGGAAGTCGAAGTACCGGGGGTCGCGCCGGTTCGCCGCGACGACGATCTCGGATCCGTCCGGCGTCCAGTCCACGAGGTGATGGATCCGGTCGGGCGTAGCGGTGATATCGCGCGGCTCGCCGCCGGTCGCCGGCATGACCAGGATCTGCCAGCGCTCGTTACCGCCGCTATCCGCGCCCAGCGCGATCCGCGTGGCATCAGGTGATACCGCATAGCGACCGACCCGATCGAGGTCGGTCAGCTGCTCGTGCCGGCCCCCCGCGACGGGCGTCCGCCAGAGCTGCATCCGCCCGGTCCGGTCGCTGCAGTAATAGAGGGAGTGACCGTCGGGAGCGAAGATCGGCCGCTGCGCCCCGCGCGCGCTCAGGATCGCCGAGATCGCCGTCGGCACCCTCGGAGTCTCGCAGGTCGCCTGTCAGAATGCGGGATGGTGAGTGGGTACCGCGGCGCGCTGGTCGCCGCGTTGTTCGGCGTCCTCTTCGCGGCGTGCGGCGCGCCCGGCGGCGGAAGCGAAACGTTCCAGCCCGGCGAGCGGGGTCCGGTGCTCGTCGATACCGTCGTGGAGTCGGGGCTCTCGGTCCCCTGGGATCTCGCCTTTGCGCCGGACGGGCGGATGTTCGTCACCGAGCGGATGGGATCGATCCTCATCTTCGAGAGTGGACGGCCGAACGCGAAGCGCCTGGGCCTCGTGCGCGTTCCCGACGTCCGCGCGATGGGCGAGGCCGGCCTCATGGGCATCGCCGTCGACCCCGACTTCGCCACGACGGGCTTCGTCTACGTGTGCGCGTCGCGCATCGACGAGGGCGAGTGGCGGAATCAGGTCCTCCGCTATCGCGCCGCGGACAGCACGCTCACCTTCGACGGCTTCGTCATCCGCAGCGGCATCCGGGCCGCGTCGCTCCACGATGGCTGCCGGCTCCGATTCGGCGCGGACGGGAAGCTCTGGCTGACGATGGGCGAGACCGGCGATGGCCGGCTCGCGCAGGACGCCGGCTCGCTCAACGGGAAGATCCTCCGGGTCGAGAAGGACGGCGCGGTGCCGTCGGACAACCCGGTCCTGCACGGCGCCACCGAGCGCACCTACGCGTACACGATGGGCAACCGCAACCCGCAGGGCCTCGCATTCCAGCCCGACACCGGAACGCCGTTCGAGATCGAGCACGGCGACAAGGCGAACGACGAGATCAACATCCTCGAGCCCGGCCGGAACTACGGCTGGCCGGAGCAGGAGGGCCCGGGCGGTGAGGCGAAGGGCTTCGTCGACCCGGTCTGGACGTCCGGCAGCATCACGCTCGCTACGAGCGGCGCGGCGTTCGTCAGCGGACCGCAGTGGAAGTCGTGGTCCGGCTCGCTCTTCGTCGCCACGCTGAAGGAGCAGGACCTGCGTCGCTTCCAGATCGACGGCAGCCGGGTCGTGGCGAAAGAGGTGCTCTACGACCGGAAGTACGGGCGGCTCCGCTCACCGGTGCTCGGCCCCGACGGCGCGCTCTACGTGACGACGAGCAACGGCTCGGGGGACCGCATCATCCGCATCGCCCCCCAGACCTGATCGGAGCGCGAGCCTCGACCGACCACGCAACGGGTCCTAGGGCCTTGCCTGGCCGGCCCTTGACGCCCACGTTCTCGGGCTGCGGAGGACACCGAGCAGGCCTCGCCCTCGGCATCCTCCGCAGCCCCTTCGGCTACACATACCGAGCCGTTAGAACCCGGAACATTGGCCCGAGCTGGTCCCCGCGATCGTGTTGGGCGGATTCGACGTCGCCGACGCGTTCCCGCTGCACTTCAGATCGCCGCCGATCGCGCTCTCGGTGACGATGACGCCGCCAGGGTTGTTGTTCATCGTCACGCTGCCACCGATCGCGTCGTGATTGACAGTGCAGCCCTGGCCGTTCGCGGAGCATTCGAGGCTACCGCTGATGATGAAGTAGTCGAACACGCAGCCGTCGGCATTGTCACTGCACTTGACGTTGCCCCCGATGAGAATGCTTCCTGGTGGGGTTCTGGTCGAATCACCTTGCCCACCGCTGAAGACGACGCCCGTGCAGTTTTGGATGCGCACATTCCCCCCGACCACGATCCGAGCGGCGAGCGACGTCGCTTCCAGCTCGATGGATCCGCAGCCGTCGCCCTTGATGTCGCCGGCGACCGTGCTGTCTCCGCCAGTGGTACTGACGATGAGATTGCCGCCGGTCTGAACGGTCACCTTGCCTGTCACTCTGACGTGGTCGAGCACGCACGACTGCCCGGTCGGCACGACGACGTTGCCGAATGTGCCTCCGCTCTGGAAACCGGTGCACTCGAAGTCGGCCCCAGCGGCGATGGCCGGGTTCAGCAGCAACGCGCCGAGCGCCATCACCATCACGATGAACGTCTTCTTCATCCTTTTCCGACCTCCTGATCCGTCGCTCCTGGTCGAGCCCACATCCAACTCGAGATCGATCGAGTGGCGCGCCTCCCTTCCCGGTCGGCCGTTCCTCCCCGTCGAGTGCGCCCGGAGGCGCGGGACCCGTGACGGCTTCGGAGGGATCGGCTGCGTCCGCGACGCGCGGACGATACGGCGGCCGGCATCATCGTCGGATCCGGGCTGCCGGTACGATCGGCCCTGGCCTTGCTCGGACGGTCGGATGGCTCACACCGCGCCGGGGGCCCTGAATCCTTGATCTTTGACGGACAGCCGAGCGAAAGCCGCCTCGGCCTCATCTGCGTTGCGGATATACACGTGATCGGTCGGCCGGACTCATGAGCAGCGTCATCGACTCGGGGGAACGGCCGGTCGCTACGCGCCGACGGGCCAGTGTTCGACGACGAGCTCGGGCATCGGGAAGTCGCTCGGATTCCCGGTCGCGAGCCGGGCACGGACGGCCACCGCCGCAGCCGCGATCAAGCAGTCTGCCTGGCTCAATGTGACGCCCCGGGTCGCGAAATCGCGCCGCCATCGACCCGCGCGCTCCCCCTCCTCGTCGCCGAGCCCGGCCGTGCGGAGGCCGCGGAGCAGCCGCCGGACCGCGGCCTCCTCGGTCGCGCGAGCGCCGCGCCACAGCTCCTCGACGTTGATCGCGCAGACGTAGGGCGGGTCCGACACCGACCTGAGGGCCCGAAGCCGATCCGCCGCCGCGCGTCCCCGAAGGGCGTCGATGAGGACGGTGGTGTCGAGCAGCAGCGCGGGCAACGCCTCAGCCGACCCGGCGAGCGTCGGCTCGTCGCTGGTTTCGGACCCATGAGCCGGCGTCCTTGTCCCAGTCGTGCCCGGGATCCGCGATCTTGCCAAGCGCCGCCGTGATGTCATCCCAGCGCCGCTCATCCTCGAGCGCCCGTCGGATCGTCTCGGCGATGAACGCGCTTCGCTTCCGGCGGCCGACGCGCCGGTCCAGCTGCTTCACGAGGCGATCATCGAGATTAATGTGCAGACGTATGCACACACATTAGCACACGACCCTCGCGTCAGGCACGTCTGCCCTCGGAGGTCCGCCTGCCGGCGCCCGAGCGCTACCGCGCCTTCATCGGCCGAGCGATCGCGCCCGCGATGGCCAGCATCCGCTGGTCATCAGTCACGAGCGGAACGGCACGCTCCTCCGCGAGCGCGACATACGCCGTGTCACAGGCTCGGTCGAGACGGCCACATGTGGGTCGACCGATGACGGCGCGCCCGGATCAAGCCCGGCGGTAGCGGCCGTCGCCGAGATCGGCCACGGCGCCCGACAGCACGAGCGCCACCAAGCGCGTCCGCAGTGCGCCTCGCTCGAGCCGCAGCCGCCGGGCGAGCGCGTCGAGATCCGCAGGACCGGCTGCCAGCGCGTCCAGCACCGGATCGTCGCGGCTCGCCGCGGTCGCGCGGCCGACGAGGCCGACCGTCTCGGCGACGGCATCCGCCCCGATGCACGCGCGGGCCGCGCCGCTCGCGATGAGCGCGTTCGTGCCTTCCGCCGCGCGCGCACCGAGCGGCCCGGGCACCGCGAAGAGCGGCCGGCCGAGCCGTATCGCGTCGGCCGCGGTGATCAGGGCACCCGAGCCGATCGGCGCCTCGGTGACCACGACCGCGTGCGCCAGCGCCGCGATGATCCCGTTGCGCCGCGCGAACATCCACCCGCGAGCGGGCAGGAGCGGTTCGTAGGGCGAGACGAGCGCGCCGCACGAACGGAGCGCCATCGCCAACCGGCGCCGCCGCCCGCGCGCGTTCGCGAGGAACGACGTGATCCCCTCCCCCAGCACCGCGACGCTCGCCCCGCCGGCATCGAGCGCGGCGGTGTGGGCGACGCAGTCGATGCCCTGCGCCAGGCCCGACACGACGACCGCGCCCGACCGCGCGAGGGCGATCGCGAGGTCGCGCGTCACGCGCTCGCCGTACGGGGTCATGCGCCGCGTCCCGACGATCGCGACGCACCGGTTCCCGAGCCATGCGGCGTCGCCATCGACCCACAGCGGCTCCGGCGCTTGCCGGAGCGCTTCGAGCGCACGCGGGTAGGCCGGGTCAGTGCGGCGGACCGCGTTCACGGCTGCGCCCGGAGGAGCAGTGCGGTCGCCACATCGTCCGCGCGGATCCGCTCGCTCCCCTCGAGGTCGGCGGCCGTGCGCGCGACGCGGAGCAGGCGGTGGTAGCCGCGAGCGGACAGCGTCCGGACCCGCATCGCCTCGGCGACGAGGCGATCCGCGTCGGCGTCGAGCCGGCAATAACGCCGGACCTCCGCGACGGTGAGCTCGGCGTTCGTGCGGCGCCGCCGGGCGCGCATCCGCTCGCGTGCGGCGCAGACTCGCTCGCGCACCGCCGCCGATCGTTCGCGCAGCTCTTCGTCGCGGAGCCGCTCGTACGGCACGCGCGGCACGTGCACCCGCAGGTCGATCCGGTCCATGAGCGGACCCGAGATCCGCCCGCGGTACCGTTCGACCGAGTCCGGGAGGCAGGTGCATTCGACCACTGGGTCGCCGGCGTGGCCGCAGGGACACGGGTTCATCGCGGCGACGAGGACGAACCGCGCCGGGTAGGTCGCCGCGCCGCCGGCGCGGGAGATCGTGACCGCGCCCTCCTCGAGCGGCTCGCGGAGCGTGTCGAGCACCGCCATCTGGAACTCGCCGAGCTCGTCGAGGAACAGCGCACCGGCGTGCGCGAGCGACACCTCGCCGGGCCGCGGCGGGTTTCCCCCACCGACGAGCGACAGCCGTGATGCTGTGTGGTGCGGCGCGCGGAACGGACGGGCGGTGAGCAGCGGGCGCTCGGGATCGATGAGCCCGGCGACGCTGTGCACGGCGCTCGCCTCGATCGCCTCGTCGGGCTCGAGCGATGGGAGGATCGACGGCAGCGCACGCGCGAGCAGCGTCTTGCCCGTCCCGGGCGGACCGACGAGCAGCAGGTTGTGACCACCAGCGGCGGCGATCTCGAGCGCGTGCTTCGGGGTTTCCTGGCCGACGATGTCGGCGAGGTCGACCGGCCACGACGGCGCGGTCGCGGTCGGCGGCGCACACATCGGCGCGATCCGCGCGTCGCCATCGAGATGCTCGACCGCGGCGCGCAGCGAGGCGACCGGGATCGCCTCGGCACCGATCGCCGCCGCTTCCCCCGCGTTGGCGGCGGGCACGTACGCGCGCAGCACGCCGGCCCGGAGCGCGCGCTGCACGCGGGGCATCGTCCCGCGGACCGGACGCACGGCGCCGTCGAGCGCGAGCTCGCCCAGGCAGAGGCCGTCGGGATCGGTCCGCAGCTGACCCGTCGCCCGGAGGATGCCGAGGGCGATCGGCAGGTCGAACCCGGCGCCCTCTTTGCGCCGCTCCGCCGGGGCGAGGTTCACCGTCACGCGGCGCAGCGGGAATTCGAAGCCCGCGTTGCGGATCGCGGCGCGCACGCGCTCGCGCGCCTCCTGCACCGCGCTGTCCGGCAAGCCGACGATCGCGAAGTGCGGGAGCCCGTTCGCGACGTCGACCTCGACGCTGATGAGCGCGGTCTCGAGTCCCCACAGCGCGCAGCCGACCGTCCGAGCGACCGCGCCCACCGGGTGATGCTCCGGATCGGCCGGCCGAGCAGGCGAGAGGACCATCCGGTGGGACTCTCGTACCGGTGTGTTTGACCGCGCCGGTCCGGTGCGCGTAGGGTCCACCCGGCGCGCGGCGCCGATGGAGACCGAAATGGGGAGCAGCTTCGTGGCGGGGGAGATCGGCGTCGACCGGAACACGCGCGTCGGCGAGCTATCCGAGCTGCTGGAACGAGCGGCGACGTTCACCCGTCGCGGTCATCGCGCCGCCGCGCTCGAAGCGCTCCGCGGCGCGATCGAGGTGGCGCCCGATGACCTCACCGCGCATCGGCGCTACGCGGCGGCCCGCGCGCTCGCGGGCGACATCGCCGGCGCGGCGCGCGAGTACGAGCGCTACGCGGTGCGTGCGGACGGCCGCGGTGACGTCGATGCGGCGCGACTCGAGCGCGCGTACGCGACCGAGCTGCTACCCCGCCTCACGGCGGCGACGACGGCGAGCCGCCGCAGGCGCGGGCTCCACTGGCCGCGCTTCACGGCGGATCAGGTGTTCGCGCTCCGGCGGGTCGCGCTCGCGGCGGTCGTCATCGCGGCGACCGTCGCGGTGATGCTCATCGCCGGCTCGCAGATCCTCGCCCGCGTCTGACCAGCACGCGCTCCCCTCGGCACGATCCGATCAACGGCTCCGCGCTGAGCCGCTCAGCTCGCCTTTTCAGCGCAGTTTCGCGCCGACCCTCCGCCCCACGCTCCAGCTCAGCGCCGCGACGACGGAGCCGACGGCCATCGCCGCGACCGGCCACGCCGACGTCCACGGCCGCGCGAGCGCCTGGCCGTAGTAGAAGAAGAAGACCGAGGCGCCACGCGGATCGGCGGCGATCTGGGCGACCGGCGGAGCGGGCGGGAAAACCAGCATGCGGATCCACTCCGCGGCAACGAACGGCACCATGAACGCGACCCCGAGCGCCAACGGCGATCGCGTACGGCGGCGCACGAGATCGACCGCCAGCACACCGACCACCACGAGCGGCGGGAACGCCGGCGGCCGCCAGCCGGTGAGCTCCAGCACCGCGTAGATCGTCAGCGCGATCGCGGTGTACGCGACCGCCGTGATCGTCGCCGCCCATCGCTCGTCCTCCAGCGCCTGGGCCGCCGCGAACACCACCGGCAGGAGCGCGGCCACGAGCAGCGGGTAGAAGAACGCCTCGCGGGTGACCGCTTGCATGTAATAGAAGTTCATCGAGAAGCCCGCGATGCCCGCGAGCGCGCCGAGGAATCCGAAGCGCAACCCCCGCCGCACGCTCTCCGGGACCGGCACGGTGCCACGGCCGAGCACGAGGATCCAGCCGACGTAGATGAGCCCCGCGAAGGCGATCGCGACGAGGTGCGGTGCGCTCCAGATATCGACGTCGCGCCCGAACGCGCGATGCCAGGCGTCATCCACGGGCGCCGAGAGGATGACGCCCGCCGCGCCGATGCCGACGAACGCGAAGCCGAGCTCGGCGCGCAGCGGCCCGATGCGCAGCTCGCGGCCGACGGTCGGACGCCCACCGATCGCGCCGGCCGTCGCGACGAGGGCCGCCAGGCCGTTCAGCGCGACGCCCGCATACATGCCGAGGTGCGGCGCGCTCCAGAACGTGTCGCGGCCGATCATGCGATGCCACGACACGTCCCACGACGTTCCGAGCATCGCGACGACGGTGCCCAGCACGCCGAGGAAGAGCGGGAACGTCGTGGACGACGCTCCGAGCCGCCGTATCGGAAGGGCGATCGTCGCCACGCTGACGATGCTAGTCCGCGACGTCGATGATCTCGACGCTCGTTCCGGTCGGCCCGACGGTCACCGCCGCGACGATCAGCCGGATCCGCCCGGAGGTGCGTCGGTTCGCCATCCAGGCCAGCGCGAGCCCTCGCACGCGCGCGAGCTTCCGTCCGTCCACGGCCTCGGCGGCCGCGACGAAGGAGCCGGTGCGCCGCGTCTTCACCTCGACGAAGACCCAGCCACGCGCATCCCGGCCGATGAGGTCGAGCTCGCCGTACCTGGTCCGGACGTTCCGGGCGACGATCCGGACACCCTGCGCTCCGAGCGCTTCGGCCGCGATCCGCTCCCCGTCGTCCCCGAAGCGGCGCCGACCGTCGGGCACGACATGGTCATCGGCTCGCGCTTGCGGGCGGCAGCTCCTTGCCGAACTCGATCCAGGCCGGCTGCTTCGCGAAACCGAGCGCCTCGTTGATCCGGAGCATCGGACGATTCATCGAGTCGTTCCACGTCCGGATCTCCCGATACCCATGCGCCCGGGCGTACTCGACCGTCGCGAGCTTCAATGCCATCGCGACGCCCTTGCCTCGCTCCTCCGGCAGGACGGCGGTGAGGTGCTGGTAGATCACCAGGGGGTCGGTGCCCTCGCGGCCCATCGAGCTCTCACCGACGTACCGGCCGTCGCGTGTGGCGAGGAAGTGCGCCTCCGGCAGGGACGAGGGGCCGGCCAGCACGTCCCGCTCGAAGCGCTCGTACGTCCCGCGCGTCGCCGGATCGAGGGTCGGCACGTCGCGTCGCGCCTCCTCGTGGAGCTCGAAGGCCTTTCTCAGGACGTCGCCATCGCGCATGAGCTCGACGGCGAGGTTCGTGATGGAGACGCCCGCGGCCGCGACACGCGCGGGAGCGGCGGCGAAACGACCTGGATCGAACGAACCGAGGTCGAGCCGGGACTCCCAGTCGCGCTTCAGCTCGGCGAACCCGCGACGGAGGAGGAACGACACGCCGTCGGCCATCGTCTCCTTCGTCCCAGCTCGGATCTGTGTCGCGCGGCGCGAGACCAGCAGCTCGACGGTCGCGTGGTACAGGGCCGAGCCGGCGCCCATCCGCCGATGATCCGGATCGACGCTCAGCTCCATCCGGTAGTGATCCGGGTGGAACTGGCCGCGCGCGTGGCTCACGTCGACGACGCCGACGAGGCGGCCGATCGGGTCTTCCGCGACGAGGCGCGTCTTGAAGTAGCGGTCGTGTTCCCACCCCTCGTCCCAGTGGCGGATCTCCTCGACGGTCCACTCGTACTCCGGGAAGGAGCGGTTGGAGACCGCGACCGCATCCGCGTAATCGGCCTCCGCGAATGGCCGGACGCGGATGACGGACCGCTCGGCGGTGCTCAGCCCGCGAGCTCCGCGGTTTCGAGCTCGAGGGACAGCTGGCGCTCCCGGGCGATGAGGAGCTTCACGGTGCCGAAGTCCTGGCGATGGAACGGCGTGACGCCGAGCTGGTGGAGCGCCTTGCGGTGGTCGATCGTCGGGTAGCCGCAGTTGTGCTCCCATCCGTAGCCCGGGTATCGCATCGACAGCTTCGTCATCAGTCGGTCACGCGTGACCTTCGCGACGATGGACGCGGCCGCGATCGCGAAGCTCTTCATATCGCCCTTCACGATCTCCGTGTGCTTTCCGGGAGCGAAGGCGGGATCGAGGATCCGGCGGCCGTCGACGAGCGCCCAGTCGTACTCACCGATGTGCCGAAGCGCCCGCTGCATCGCGAGGTGGCTCGCGTGGTAGATGTTGAGCCGGTGGATCTCCGCGACCGACGCGGCCCCGATGCCGACGCGGGTCACGCGGGCATGGATCTCGGGAACGAGCGCCTCGCGCTGCTCGCGGGTGAGCAGCTTCGAGTCGCGGACGGCGCGGATCAGGCGGACCTCCGGCGTCACCAGACAGGCCGCGGCCACGACCGGTCCTGCGAGCGTCGCCATGCCGACCTCGTCGCAGCCGACGACACGCACGAGGCCACGAGCCCAGAGCTCTTTCTCGTGCCGCAGCGATGGCATGCTCGAATTATCTAGGGCTAGGGGTTCGCCGACGCGAAGCGCTTCGATGTGTGCCAGGCGGTCGCGCGAACGGGCGGCAGTCGCCGCCGCGGCACGGCGCCAGCCGGTCAGCGACGCTTTTCGCGGAGCGTTGCGGCCTTGCCGACTCGTTCGCGAAGGAAGTAGAGCGCCGCACGGCGGGCGTGGCCGTGACGGACGACCTCGATCTTCTCGAGCCGCGGTGAGTGGAGGAGGAACGTGCGCTCGACGCCGACGCCGCTCGCGATGCGGCGCACCGTGATGAGCTGATCGACGCCGCCGTTCCGGACGCGGAGCACGGTGCCCTCGAAGTTCTGGAGCCGCTCGCGGTTCCCCTCGACCACCCGCACGCTCAGGCGCACGGTATCTCCCGGCCGGATCTCGGGGAGATCGGCCTTGAGCTGTTCGGAGGCGAGCGTCTTCAAGACGTCGTTCATCGGCATGATCATCGTGCTCACGGGGCCAGCGGATGATACCAGTTCATGATGACGCGGCACGCGTCACGAACGCTTCCCCTTCTTCAGCCGGTCGAGGATCGTGACGTGCGAGACGCCGTAATGCCGCGCGAGCTCACGGACCGTGAGGCCGGTGGCGCGCATGCGGGTGACCTCGGCGGTGGTCGGCCCGCGCTGCGTGCTGCGCGGCGCGCGCAGACGGACGCCGGCGGCGCGCAGCCGCGCCCGCACCGTGGCCGGCGAGATGCCGAACCGCGCGGCGATGCGATACGAGCCGACCCCGGACCGGTACGCGGCGATGAGATCCGCGTCGCTCACCGGCGTCTTCGGCGCCGGCCTCGGCAGCCGCGCGCGCTCGGCTGGGGTGAGCTCGGCCGCTTGGAGCAGCTCCGGCCGTCGCTCGGTCGTTCGGCGGATCGCCTCCGCCCGGCGCCACGCGGCGATCGCGACGTGGTCACCCGAGAGCAGGACCTGCGGGACGTGGCGGCCCTCGAACTCCGGTGGACGGGTGTACTGCGGGCCTTCGAGCAGACCGTGGGTGTGCGATTCGACTTCGAGCGACTCCGCGTCGATGACACCGGGCAGCAGCCGAACGACCGCGTCGATCACGACCATCGCCGGGAGCTCGCCGCCGGTGAGCACGTAGTCCCCGATCGAGAGCTCCTCGTCCACCGTCGCCTCGATGACCCGCTCGTCCACGCCCTCGTAGTGCGCGGCAACGAGCACGAGGTGGCGCTCGCCCGCGAGCCGGCGCGCGCATGTCTGGTCGAACCGACGCCCCTGGGCCGAAAGGAGGACGACATGGCCGTCCACGCCCTTGGTCTCACGGATCGCGCGAACGAGCGGCTCCGGTTTCAACACCATGCCCGCGCCCCCGCCGTAGGGGACGTCGTCGACCGTCCGATGGCGATCGGTCGCCCACGTGCGGAGGTCGTGGAACGACAGCTCGATCTTCCCGGCGTGCCGCGCGCGGGAGACGATGCTCTCGGCGAACGGGCTCTCGAACATCGCCGGGAAGAGCGTGATGACGTCGATCCGCACTAGGGTCGGGCTCCACGACTTCCGGGGCGGGCCACTACAGCTCCTCCTGCGGCGCGACGACGATGCGACCGCCGGCCAGGTCGACCTCGCGGATCACGGACTCGATCGTCGGGAGCAGCAGCTCGCCGCCGCCGATCCGTTCGACGACGAGCACGTCGGTCTCGCCGGCCCGCAGGACCTCCCGCACCTCGCCGAGCGCCTCGCCCGCGGGCGTCTCCGCGCGCAGGCCGACGAGGTCCGCCCAGAGGTAGCGGCCCGGGAGCGCGCGGCGCGCCTCCTCGCGCGCGACCCGCAGCAGACGCTCGCGCAGCCGGTCGGCATCGGCTCGCGTGCGCACACCCGCGAAGCGGACGACGAGGTTGTGGCCGGCGCCGCGGATCGACTCGACGGTCAGCGGACCGATCCCATCGCAGTCGAGGACCGCGCCGGCACGGAATCGATCCGGCACGTCCGAGCGCGGCTCCACGCGCAGCTCGCCGCGGATCCCGTGTGGGGCGCGAATGAGGCCGACGACGAGCGCGCCGCGGCCACCATAGGCGGCAGCCCCCGCTTCGCTAGTCGATCTCGAGGTTGACCTTGGTGCCATCGCGAGTGGCCATCACCTTGAGGAGCGCCCGGATCGCCTTCGCGATCCGGCCACCGCGGCCGATGACCTTGCCGACGTCCGCCTCGGCGACCTGCAGATGGAGCTTGAGGAAATCGCCGTCCTGCTCTTCGCCGACGACGACTCCGGCCGGCTCGTCGACCAGCGCCTTCGCGACGTGCTCGAGCAGGACCGCCTCTTTGCTCGTCACCGGACGACCGGCGGGACCTCGCCCTCGGGGATCCCGCTCCGTACGAGGAGCGCGCGAGCGGTGGCGGTCGGCTTCGCGCCGTTCTTGAACCAGTGCCGGGCCCGGTCCCCGTCGATCACGAGCGGGTCCTTCTCGGTGCGCGGGTCGTAGTGGCCCAGGATCTCGATGAACTTGCCATCGCGCGGAGCGCGGGAATCGGCGACCACCACACGGTACGTGGGCGCCTTCGTCTTGCCGGTGCGCCGCAGGCGGATGTGTACAGCCAACGTCGGGCGTCCTCCAGTGAAAGCTGCGCGCGGGATACCGAGTATATCGGCGGCGCCGGTCGCGCCGCTACGCGAGCCCTTCCGCCGCGATGAGATCGAGCACCAGCGTCGTCCACGCGAAATCGTGCGCGCCCTCGCCGGCGCCGGTCAGCGGGTCGAAGAACTCCCGGACGCCGGACTTCGCGACGAGCGCGATCGAGCGCTCCGCGAGCTCGCTCGCGACATCGCGAAAGCCGTGCGCCCGCAGCCCCCAGTACAGATACCAGTTCACGTTCATCCAGGTCGGTCCGCGCCACGTCGTGCCCGTCCGCCATCCCGGATCGAAGCTCGGCTCCGTCGCCGCGACGCTCGGCACCGGGTACGGGAGCCAGAATTCGCGCTCGCTGCTGAGATGCGTCTCGACCAGCCGGCGGGCGATCCGGGCGTCGAGGTCAGGAAGGATGAGGGGGAAGAAGATCGAGAACGTCAGGACCCGCACGCGCTCCTCCGCGACGCCCGACAGGTCCCAGAACGCGGCGGCCTCCTCGTCCCAGCACTTCCGCACAAGCGCATCGGTGGTCCGGTGAGCGCGCGCCTCGATCTCGGCCGCGCGCGCGTTGCCGACCGCCCGTCCGACCGACGCCAGGGCGCGGAGCGAGTCGGCGTAGATCGAGTTCACCATCACATCCTCGAAGAGGAACGCACCGTGGCGCGGCTCCTCCTTCCGCGACAGGCCCTCGTACGCCCGGAAGAGGCGCCGCATGGAGCGGCGCAGGGCGGGGAGCGTGTCGCTCGGGGGATCGAACGGCACATCCATCGCGGCGTCGTATTTCGGGCTCGCGTCGAGCCCTGACTCGTCCGGCTGAATGATCGCGATGAGCCCGTCTTGGTCCGGATCGCGGACCTCGGCGAGCCAGTCGAAGACGCGGAGGATGGGCGGCAGCACCTCGCGCACGAATGCCGAGTCGTGCGTCGCCTGCCAGATGCGCTCGAGCGTGCGGCCGATGACCGGCGGCTGGATCGTCGCCGTGAAGAACGGGTCCGCGAGGCGGATCTCGTACTCGGCCAGGGCTCGCTCGTGCGCGGCCTTCTCCCACAGCAGCATGTGCGGCATGAAGCCGTCGGGCTGCATGCCCTGGAGCAGGCAGCGGATCTCGTCCATCGCGCGGCCGGGGTCGACATGGAGGAGCGCGATCGCGATGAAGGCCGAGTCCCACCACCACTGGAACGGGTAGGTCGTCGGCGACGGGCAGGTGAAGCTGTACCGCCTCCCGTCCCATTCCGACGTGCCGCTCTGCCGGTTGCCGGCCAGCACGCGCCCGCACTCCGAGACGACCCGGGACACCTCCGGGCTCGACGGGCTCACCCCGGCCTCGATATCACCGCCGCGTTCGCGCCGTGCGGGCGGCCGGGCTCGCGGATGGCCGGGCGGCGGCGTACCGTAGGCGCGCTGGGTCGAGCGCCGCGGGCCGGGGGTGTCGCCCGACGCGACGCACGCCGAACCGCACCGGCTGGCCCACCAGACCGACAGCGTAGGCATCCGCGCCGACCAGCGCGCAACAAGGAGGCGCACCATGTCGCGCTATTCACGACGCACGTTCCTGAAGGTCGCGGCCGCCACCGGGGTCGCCGCCGCGTGCGGCCCGACGGCGCAGCCCACCGGAGCCACTGGCCAGGGCAAGCTCTCCGGCACGATCACGGTGTCCTATTCGGACGAGCTCGGCGTGAAGCCGAAGTACGTGGACCAGGCGGCGCAGGCCGTCACACAGGCGAGCTCGGGCGCGAAGGTGAACATCGATCTGCAGAAGATCTCGAGCGGCGACTTCTACACGAAGCTGCTGCTCGCGCTGCAGGGCGGCGACGTCCCCGACGTGATCCACGTCGGCGGCGACCGGATCGGCGAGCTCGCCGACGCGCAGTACATCGAGCCGCTCGATCGGTACGTCCAGGCCTGGCCCGATTGGAAGAGCTACCCCGAGGCCATCAAGCAGGGCGCGACCTACAAGGGCAAGGTCTGGGCGATCCCGTACGGCCTCGACATGCGCTGGCTGTACTACCGGAAGGACGATCTCCAGAAAGCGGGCCTCCCGGCCGACTGGAAGCCCTCGAAGCTGGACGACGTCCTCGCGGCGGCTGCCGCGGTGAAGGCGAAGGCGACCGATGTGCTCCCGTACGCGCTCTACGCCGGACAGGCCGGCGACACCGGCACCGCGAACCACGCCTTCATCCCGCTGGTCTGGGCCTACGGCGGCGACGTCATCACCGCCGACGGCAAGTGGGTCGGCAACAGCGCCGCGATCCGCAAGGCGCTGACCTACTACCAGAAGGTGTACGGGCAGGGCCTCTCGCCGAAGGAGCTGCTGACGACGACGAAGCCCTGGACCTCGATGCGCGAGAAGCTCGGCAATGGTCAGCTCGCGCTCCTCTTCGAGGGCGGCTGGGTCTACGGCGGCTGGTACACGAAGGACAAGGCCGCGACCGAGAAGAACGTCGGCTATCTGCTCCATCCGACCGAGAGCGGCGGTCCGTCGTTCACCATCGGCGGTCTCGGGACCTGCTGGTTCATCACGGCGAAGTCGAAGAACAAGGATCTCGCGTGGGAGTTCATCAAGACCTGGAACAACAAGGACACCGTCGCGAAGATCAACATCGACGACCCGCATCCGGTCGCGCGTTCGGACTCGGCGGACGTCGCCTTCGGAAAGGTCATCATCGCGATCCAGAAGGCGACCGGCCGGGTCGCGACCAGCGAGATGGGTCCGGACGACGCGGCGAAGCAGTACTCGGCGGACCTCAAGCAGGCCCTCGGGGCGAGCCTCGTCGTCGACCAGTAGGGCAGGTCGGATCGTGGACGACGCCGAGCGCTACCGCGATCTCGCTGAACGGGTCCTCGGGCGCAGCGCGAACGGCAACGAGGTACGCCTGCTGCTTGACGAGCCGCCACCGGAGGCGGACGGTCGCATCCGCCTGCCCGGACCGACGCGGATCATCGGCAGCGTCGTCCGGCGCGACCGGAACGGCGAGTTGGCCTCACTCGCCGTCCACGTCGCTTCGCCGCTCGAAAGCGCCGCGTTCCTCGCCGCCGAGCGTCGCGCCTACGAGGCCGACGGCTACGGGCCGCCGCCCCCGTACGGGGCGCCGGGCGGCTTCAGGCCGTCGGCCATGCGGACGATGAACTCGGGCACCTTTTGCCACGGCGAGGACGGGCCGTGGATCCAGTGCATGAGCCGCCCTTCCACCGATGGATCGGAGGGAGTGGTCGTTTGGAACGCACCCACAGCTGGGATGGGCCCATGTGCCGTGCGGTCGCCGATCGGCCACCCGATGGCGGACCTGCTTCCCCCGCTCGACGCACCGGACGGCGTCGACCTCATGCCCAGCGGGGGGTACGGCGGCCCCGCCGGTTCGTGGACGACGGGCGGCACCGCGGTCACCGCGCTTACCGCGCGCCAGCTCGTCGACGCATTCGCTCCCCAGCTTCAGGCGGCCGGCGCCACCAAGCTCGCCTCGGGAGGCGATGAGACCGTCGGCTGGACCCAGTGGCGGCTGGCGAAGGAGCCGTGGGAGGCATTCCTCGTGGCCTTCGGCCCGGACAGACGGAAAGAGCTCCAGCTTCGTGTCGACCGGCCGGATCGGCGAGGGCGCGAAGAGGCGATGCGCGGCGCGATGGGCTGGCGAACCTGGCTCTCGGGTTAGCTGAGCCGGCCCACGGACCGCGTCTCGTACTGCAGGCGCATCGGTGTCTTTGGACCATCGCGTACTCGGGGAATTCGCCGCTCGCGGACGGCGCGATACGCCCGCTCAGCGAGCCAGCTGAGGTCCTCGAACGATGACGACGACCGGAGCGGGCATGAAGCTCGGGACGGCCCCGATCACCTGGGGGGTGTGCGAGCTCCCTGACTGGGGCGTCATGCTCCCGTACGAGCGCGTGCTCGACGAGATGGCGGAGCTCGGGTATGCGGGCACCGAGCTCGGGCCGTGGGGCTACCTGCCGAAGGACGCGGCGGTGCTCGACACGGAGCTGCGGCGCCGCGACCTCGCCCTCGCCGGCGCGTTCTGTCCGGTCACGCTGCACGATCCGGCGCGCTATCCGGAGCAGCTCGCGTACGCGCTCGACACGTGCCGGCTCATCGCCGAGCTCGGCGCGCCGGTGCTCGTCCTGGCGGAGGCCGGAGATCCCGCGCGCAAGCGGATCGCGGGCCGCGTGAGCGCGAGCGACCCCGGCTTCTCGGAGGAAGACTGGAGGCGGTTCGCGGAGGGCGCCAACGAGATCGCCCGTCGGGCGAAGGACATGGGACTGGCGTGCGCGTTCCATCCCCACGCGGGGACGTACGTCGAGACGCCGGACGAGACCGACGAGCTTCTCCGTCGCACCGATCCTTCATTGGTCGGCCTTTGCCTCGACACGGGACACGTCTACTACGGGGGCGGCGACCCGGTCGCGCTCGCGCGCCGCAGCTCGCGGCGCGTCCGGCACGTCCATCTGAAGGACGTCGACCGCAGGCGGTACGAGCGAGCGATCGCGGGCGGACTCGACTTCACCGCGGCGGTGGGCGAGGACGTCTTCATCCCGGTGGGCAGCGGCTCGGTCGACATGCGAGCCGTGCTTGGCGCTCTGCGCGAAGCGGATTTCCGGGGATGGCTGATCGTCGAACAGGACGTCCGGATCGCGCCCGGCTCGCCGCGGCGACCGAAGGATGACGCTGCGGAGAGCAGGTCGTTCGTCATGGCCGAGCTCCGATGACCCCGTGACGGCGGTGCCCGCCGCCCGGCCGCGGACCGATCGCGCACTCGCGCGGAACGGCCCGTACCTCGCCGGACTTACCCCCGCCGCGCTCCTCCTCTCGCTCTTCTTCGTCGGGCCGGCGCTCTGGGCGGCCGGCTCGAGCCTCACGAACCTCGCGCTCGTCGGCCTCGATGCGGCCGCTCCCCGCTTCGTCGGTCTGGACAACTACGCCCGGTTGCTCAGCGACCCCGACTTCCGGGTCGTCATCCGCAACTCGGTCGTCTTCGTCGTCGGATCGGCGATCGTCGGCCAGTTCGTCCTCGGCCTGGTGCTCGCGCTCCTCATCGACCACGCCGAGCGGCGCGGCTGGCGCTTCGCGACGGCGGCGTACGGCGCGGCCCTGCTCGCCTGGGTGAACCCGACCCTCATCGCCGGCTTCCTCTGGGTGGCGATGTTCGACTTCTTCTTCGGTTCGCTGAACGTCGGCTTCAAGGCGGCCGGCCTCGGCCCGGTCGATTGGCTCGGCTCGTTCCCGATGGTCTCCGTCATCGTCGCGAACATCTGGCGCGGCACCGCGTTCACGATGATCATCTTCCTCGGCGCGCTGAAGACCATCCCGCCCGAGATCTACGAGGCGGCGCGCGTCGACGGCGCCAACGCGTGGCGGCGCTTCTGGGACCACACGCTCCCGAGCCTGCGACCCATCGCGGCGCTCACCCTCCTCTCGATCACGATGTCGACGTTCGGCACGTTCATCGTCATCCAGACGCTGACGAACGGCGGTCCGGGCACCGCGACGGAAGTGATCGCGCTCTACGCGTTCCACACGGCCTTCCAGTCGTACGCGATCGGCTACGGGTCGGCCATCGCGGTGGTGATGCTGACCCTGAACCTGGCATTCGCGGTCGCGTACTTGCGCTGGTCGAGGGCGCGGGCATGACGACGAGCGCCGCGCGTGTGGCGAGGGTCATCGGGCGGCCGCGCGAGGGAAGCGCACTCGAGACGGTCCTCGTCCACGTCGTCTTCGTGCTGGCCGTCGCGTTCTTCCTCGCGCCGTTCCTGTGGCTCTTCACCGCGGCCTTCGACGCGGACGCGAAGGCCTATATCCGCCTGCCCGCGCAGCCGACGCTGCAGAACTTCGCCCGGATCTTCACCGAGCACGAGTTCGGCCGCGCGCTGCTCAACTCCGCCATCGTCGCCGGCCTCACGATGGCGCTCGACGTCGTCGCGGTGTCGCTCGCCGGTTATTCGCTCTCGCGGCTCGAGCTCCGGGCCAAATCGTGGATCACGTACGCGGTCCTGCTCCTGCAGACGATGCCGCTGTCGGCGACGATGGTGCCGATCTACGGCCTCGCCAAGGCGCTCGGCCTTCGGAACTCGTACCTCGGTCTCATCCTGGTCCACGCGGCGATCGAGCTCCCGTTCCTCATCTGGCTCATGAAGGGCTTCTTCGACTCCGTTCCCCGTCACCTCGAGGAGGCGGCGTGGCTGGACGGCCGGTCGAAGCTGCGTGCCCTCGTCGAGGTCGTCCTGCCGGTGGCGCGGAACGGCATCGGCGTCGTCGCCGGTCTCTCGTTCCTCGCGGCCTGGGCCGAGGTGCTCATGGTCATCATCCTCATCGACCGGCAGGATCTGAAGACAGTGCCGCTCGCGTTCTACGAGACGTTCCGCACCCAGGGCGGCTACACCGAAGTGCAGTACGGCGTCGTGGCCGCGATGGGCGTCCTCTACGCGCTCCCGGTGATGGCGATCTTCTTCGCGACGCGGCGGATGATGGTGCGCGGGCTCATCTCCACGACCCGAGGGCTGTAGTGGCCCGTGTCGAGTACGACGACGTGACGAAGCGCTTTCCCGGAGGCGACCGCGCTGCCGTGGACCGGCTGTCGCTCGACGTCGCCGACGGCGAGCTCCTCGTGCTCCTCGGTCCCTCAGGCTGCGGCAAGACGACGGCGTTGCGAATGCTCGCCGGTCTCGAACATCCGGACTCGGGCGACATCCGCGTCGACGGCCGCAGCGTCCTCGGGCTCGAGCCGAAGGACCGCGACGTCGCGCTCGTCTTCCAGAGCTACGCCCTCTACCCGCATATGACCGCGCGGGAGAACATCCGCTACCCGCTCACCGTCCGGCGACTCGCCCCGGCCGAGCGCGAGGCGCGCGTGGCGCAGGTGGCGGAGATGCTGTCGCTCACGCCGCTGCTCGACCGGCGCCCGGCCCGGCTCTCGGGAGGCGAGCAGCAGCGGGTGGCGCTCGCGCGCGCGATCGTGCGCCAGCCCCGCGTCTTCCTCATGGACGAGCCGCTCTCGAACCTCGACGCGAAGCTCCGCACGCACACCCGAACGGAGCTGAAGGCGCTCCAGCGAAAGCTCGGCACCACCATGATCTTCGTGACGCACGACCAGGCGGAAGCCATGACCCTCGCGGACCGCATCGCCGTCCTCGACCGTGGCCGACTCCTCCAGCTTGGGACGCCCGACGACCTCTACGCGCGGCCGGCGAACCTGTTCGTCGCGCAGTTCATCGGCAGCCCGCCGATGAACGTCCTCGACGCCGCGGTCGAGGACGGCGCGCTCGTCGCGGAAGGCGTCTGGCGCCTGCCGCTCGCACGGCGCGTCGACGCCCCGGCCGTCCGCGTGGGCATCCGCCCCGAGGCGATCGCGCTCGATGCGCCGTCACCCGACGGGCCGTCGGTGGAGGTGCTGGTCTCCGAGCCGCTCGGGAGCGAGACGATCGTCGACGTGACCGTCGGCGCCGCTCTCGTGAAGGTGCGCGTCGCGCCGGAGGTCCGTCCGGGCCCGGGCACGCGCGTCCGGCTCCGCGCCGATCCGGCGGCGCTGCGGCTGTTCGACGCGACGACCGGCGACGCGCTCGCGTGATCCGGACGAGCGACGTCGTCCTGACCGGTCGCTTCGAAGAGGCCGACCGGAAGCGCTACGTTCACCTCCCGTTCGACGTGCCGAGCGGCGTCCGGCAGCTACACGTCCGGTACTCGTACGACGACCGGATCGACAGCGATCCGCTCATCACCGGGGGCAACACGCTGGATATCGGCCTCTTCGACGAGCGCGGTATCGCTCCCGGGTCGCCCGGCTATCGCGGCTGGAGCGGCAGCGAACGGCTGGAATTCACGGTCGATGCGGAGTGGGCGACCCCGCCGTACCGGGCGGGCCCGATCGGGAGCGGCACGTGGCACGTGATGCTCGGGCCGTACAAGGTCGCGGCCCATGGCCTCGAATACCGGGTCGAGATCCGCTTCAACGCCGGCGTCCCGCGCGAGGATCGGGTCGTCTTGCGCACCGGCGTCCCGCGACGCCCGGCGCTCCCCCCGCCCGCGGAGCCCGGTTGGATCCGCGGTGACCTCCACTGCCACACGCTCTACTCCGACGGCGACTCGTGGCCGGCGGAGATGCTCCTCGCCGCGGCGGAGGCCGGTCTCGACTTCCTCGGTGCCACCGACCACAACAGCGTCGCGCACCACGCGGAATACGGCCCCGGCGGCGCGGCCTACCCGGTGGTCGTCCCAGGCGTCGAGGTCACGACCTACCACGGTCACTGGAACGCGTGGGGCACCGAACGGTGGCATGAGTTCCGGGAGCCGACGAGCGGCGGCGTGAGCGCCGCGATGCGCGAGGCGATCGCCGAGGGCGCCTTCGTCAGCCTCTGCCACCCGAAGCCCTTCGGCCCGCCGTGGGAGTACGAGGACGTCCACGACTTTCCCGCCGTCGAGGTCTGGAACGGGCCGTGGGACCGTCTCAACTCCGTCTCGCTCGCGTTCTGGGATGCGCAGCTCGAACGGGGCGAGCGGATCGTCGCGCTCGGCGGGAGCGACACGCACCAGCTCCGGGCGCCCCACCACGCGAAGCTCGGCCTCCCGACGACCTGGGTGCGGACCGGTCCCGAACCCGACGCCGCCGCGATCCTCGCCGCGCTGCGCCGGGGCAACGCGTTCGTCTCCGCGTCGCCAGCCGGACCGCAGCTCTACCTCGCGCGCGCCGGCGACCGCGCGTCCATCCACGCCATCGACTCGGCCGGTACGTTCGTCGTCCTCGTCGCCGACGGCATCGTCGCGGCGGGCGACGCGGTGGCCGAGCGCGAGTGGGAGCGCGCGTTCCCCATCCCGCGCGACGCGCGCCACGTGCGCGCGCAGGTGGTCGACGCGCACGGCGCTGTCCTCGCGCTCACGAACCCGCTCTGGCTGCGGGAACCTCGAACCGGCGCGGCCGCGCGCGATGACGCGCGCGCCTAGCCCGGCATCCCCGGGATCCGCGGGAGCTTCCCCCGCTTCGCCATCGCGCCGAAGCTCTTCATCAGCCCCTGCATCTCTTTGAACTGCTTGAGGAGCGAGTTGACCTCGCTCACCGTGACGCCGGAGCCGTTCGCGATCCGCCGGCGCCGCGAGCCGTTGATGATCGACGGGTCGACGCGCTCGGCCATGGTCATCGACGAGATGATCGCCTCGACCTGCTTCAGCTGCCGCTCGGCGGTCGCCGGGTCGGGCATCTGCTTCGCGAGCGCGCCCATGCCCGGGATCATCTTCATGAGATCCCCGATCGGGCCCATCTTCTTGACCTGCTGCAGCTGCTTGTAGAAGTCGTCGAACGTGAACCGCGCCTCGAGCAGCTTCTTCGCCTGGGCCTCGGCCTCCCGCTGATCGACGTGCTCCTGCGCCTTCTCGACGAGCGTGAGGATGTCGCCCATCCCGAGGATCCGGCGGGCCAGGCGATCGGGGTGGAAGACCTCGAGGCCGTCGAGCCGTTCGCTCGTGCCGAGGAACTTCACCGGCAGGCCGGTCGCCGCGCGGATCGAGAGCGCGGCCCCGCCTCGCGCGTCGCTGTCGACCTTGGTGAGCACGAGGCCGGTCACCGGCAGGCGCGCCCGGAACACGCTCGCGGCCTCGACCGCGTCCTGCCCGGCCATCGCGTCGACCGCGAGGAGGACCTCGTGGGGCTGGGCGGCGGCCACGATCCGGTCGACCTCGAGCATCATCTCCTCGTCCACGTGCAGCCGGCCGGCGGTGTCCACGATCACCGTGTCGTGCCCTTCGGCGCCGGCGCCGCTGATCACCGCGGCGACGTCGTCGGCGAGCCGCTCCGCCGCGACCGTCCGGGCCGGCAGGCCGAGCGAGCGCGCGAGCGACTGCAGCTGCTCGACCGCGGCGGGGCGGTGCACGTCCGCGGCGACGAGGACCGGCCGGCGCCCCTGCTTGCGCAGGACGTTCGCGAGCTTCGCCACGGTCGTCGTCTTGCCCGAGCCCTGCAGTCCGACGAGCACGATGACCGTCGGCGGGCGCTCGGCCCGTACGAGCGGGGCGGCCTCGCCGCCGAGCACCTCGACGAGCGCGTCGTGGACGATCTTCACGACCATGTCGGCGCCGGTGATCGACTCCAGGACGCGCTCGCCGATCGCGCGCTCGCGCACGGTCGCGACGAGCTGGCGGACGATCTTGAAGTTCACGTCCGCCTCAAGGAGCGCGACCCGGACGTCGCGCAGCGCGTCGTCCAGGTCGGCCTCGGTCACGCGCGGGCGGCCCTGGAGCTTCGCGAAGGTGCCGGTGAGCCGGTCGGAGAGCTGCTCGAACATCAGCTCAAGTATCGGACCAGTGAGCGCTCGTACCACTCGCCCGAATCGGAGGCGTGCAGCGACACGCGCTCGAGCCGGACGACGCCGCTCGGCCGCCGCTCCCCCTCGAACAGCCGGCGCGCGCCGGGCTCGGCGGTCACGAGGGTGGCGTGGGTAAGGAAGAGCTCGTCGACGAGACCGCTCGCAAGCAGCTCGCCGGCGAGCGTCGGCCCTCCCTCGCAGAGGAGGAAGCGGATGCCGCGCTCCCGCAGGGCTGC
>WNGF01001826.1_pt1 | contig 52693 bp, 51 predicted proteins | sample 5400641 | NCBI WGS metagenome assembly WNGF01 (sample SAMN13153371, study PRJNA577476) | soil metagenome | isolation source: 80 cm soil or saprolite under grassland replicate 2 | place: USA:California | collected 2016-06-15 | reverse complement strand
GATCGGGCGCTTCCGGAGAATCGGGAGCGCCCGATTTGCTTTTGCTGCGCCAGCAGGTCGGTGGCGCAGCCGCAGTACAGAAACAATGGGATTGCCCTATTGCGTTGCCGTTTCGCTTAACTCATCATCCGCCCACGTATGAGGAATTGGTCATTTGTTCCGGAGAATTCATGAACCCCTTCGTGCATCGTCCGGATGAACCGATGAACCTGAGATGGTTCTGCCGGCGGACCTGAGAGGCAACTCGAACCTCGAAAGGAGGCAGTCATGATGCGAAAGGTTGGGTTGATGCTGGCGGCCGTGCTCGCCGTGGCGCTGCTCGTGCCCGCGCCGGCGAAGGCGGCTTTCCCCGAGCGCGACATCACCCTGGTGGTGCCGTGGTCAGCTGGTGGTGGCACCGACACCCTGGCGCGCACGCTGGTGAAGAACGGCAAGAAGTACTTCGGAGTCAACATCAACGTCGTCAACCGCGTCGGCGGCACCGGCGTGGTGGGGATGGACTCGGTGGCCAAGGCCAAGCCGGACGGATACACGGTGGGGGTCATCACCTTCAACCTCAGCACCTACCGGCTGCTCGGCCAGTCCGATCTGTCCTACCGGGATTTCGACCTCATCGCGCTGCTCAACCGGAGCCCGGCAGGTCTTTCGGTCAAGGCGGACTCTCAGTTCCGCGGCATGAAGGAACTCGTCGAGTACGCCAAGGCGAACCCCGGCGTGGTCACGATAGGGCATTCCGGGCCGGCCGGCGCCTGGCATCTTGCCGGTGCGGCCATCGCCCAGAAGTACGGCCTGAAGTTCACGTTCGTCCCCTTTGACGGCGCAGCCCCGACCCGGACCGCCCTGGTGGGCGGCCACATCAGCATGTGCGCCAGCGGCATGGACGAGGTGCTGCAGTTCTACCAGACGAAGCAGGTGCGCATCCTGGCGGCCGTCACGCCCACCCGCAACCCGTTCTTCCCGGACGTGCCGACCCTGGCCGAGGCCGGCTACCCCCTCGAGAGCTACATCTACGACTGGCGCGGCCTGGCCACGACGAAAGGCACGCCGCCCGAGGTCCTGAAGGTCCTGCGCGACGGATTCCAGAAGGCGGCGGAGGACCCGGAGTACATCGCGCTGATGGACAAGGTCACCCTGCCGCGGACCTACCTGGGTCACGAGAAGTTCCAGGAATTCCTCATCGGAATGGAGAAGAGCCTGGAGCCGACCCTGGAAGCGCTGGGCCTGCTGAAGAAGAAGTAGCTTCGGATTTCGCGGTGGGGGTTGCGAGCGCCCCGCGGCAACTGCCGCGGGGCGTCTCATGCTTGCCCGGGAAGGGAGACGGTATGCCCCACGTGTCCATGAAGAAGATTGATATCCTCTCGGCGCTGGTGATCTTCCCGATCAGCGCGTACGTCTTCTATGAATCCGGGCAGTGGCCCATTCTGCCGGACATGGGGAGTCCGGCCTGGATTCCCCGCGGGGTCGCCGTCTGCCTGCTGGTGGCGGCATCTCTGCTGCTCATTCGAGCGCTCCGGGGGCAGTCGCTGACACTGCCGGGCCGGGTGGAAGGGGCGGATCGCAACCGGGTGCTCTGGGTGGCCGTCTTGACCGGACTGTACGTGATCTTCATGGAGCGCATCGGCTTCGTCACGGCCACTGTCCCGTACCTGTTCGGCTTCGTTCTGGTGCTGGGCGAGCGGCGGTGGGTGCGCCTGGTCCTCTTCGCTCTCGTGGTCCCGGTGATGACGTATCTGCTCTTCGATCGAACCCTCAACGTGCCGCTCCCGCGCGGGCTGTTCCGCTAGCGGGAGGCAACGAGTCGCTCGCATGGTAGATCTGGGTCTGCTGCTTCAGGGCTTTGGGACGGTTCTCTCCGGCTACAACCTCGTGGCCTTAGTTCTGGGCTCGTTCTTCGGCATCATCATCGGGGCCATCCCGGGGCTGACCGCCACGATGGGGATCGCCATCCTCGTGCCCTTCACCTTCGGCATGACGCCCATCACGGGCATCGTCATGCTGCTGGGGATCTACACGGGGGCCATCTACGGGGGCGGGATCGCCTCGATCCTGATCAAGACGCCGGGCACGCCGGCAGCGGCCGCCACCGTGTTCGACGGCTACCCGATGGCGCAGAAGGGGCTGGCCGGGAAGGCCATCGGTATCGCGACGATCTCTTCTGGGGTGGGCGGAACGTTCACCGCCATCTGCCTCGCCTTCTTCGCCCCGCTCCTGGCCAGTTTCGCGCTCCGCTTCTCGGCACCCGAGTACTTCGCACTGGCGGTCTTCGGCCTGTCGGTGACCATTACCCTGTCGGGCCGCTCACCGGTCAAGGGGGTCATCTCAGGCTTGCTGGGTCTGCTCCTTGCGATGGTCGGCTTGGACCCGATGGGGGGATTCCAGCGCTTCACCTTCGGGTTCGCCGAGCTGACCGGAGGCCTCTCCTTTGTCCCCATGCTCATCGGCCTGTTCGCCCTGTCCGAGGGCTTCCGCCAGGTGGAGATCATTCTCACCGCCCCACGAGTCAGCGCGGTCCTCAAGAACATCCTTCCGACGCTAAAGGATCTCACGGAATGCATCCCCGCGTATCTGCGCGCCTGCCCCATCGGGCTGATCGTGGGCATCACGCCGGCGATCGGCGCCGATACGTCCGCCTTCCTGAGCTACGCCGAGACCAAGCGGGCCTCGAAGCATCCGGAGCGCTTCGGGACCGGGGAGCCCGCCGGGGTGGCGGCCGCGCAATGCGGCGAGAACGCCAGCACGGGCGGGGACGTTCTGCCCATGATCACCCTGGGCATTCCCGGAGACGCGGCAACGGCGGTGCTCATGGGCGCGCTCACCATCCATAACCTCCAGCCCGGCCCCATGCTCTTCCAGAGTCACCCGGAGGTCGTGCACCAGATCTTCGCCGGGATGATCGCGGCAAATGTCACCTTCGTGATCCTCGGTCTCATTTTTGCCCGGTTCTTCGCCCAGGTGATCAATCTCGACCGGAAGTTCCTGGTTCCCCTGATCTTCATTACCTGCATGGTGGGCTCCTACGCCATCAACAACGTCTTCTACGACGTGGCGACCTGCGCCATCTTCGGCTTCCTCGGGTACCTCATGCTCCGCTACGAGTACCCGGTGGCCCCCATGGTGCTGGCCCAGATCCTGGGCGCGATGATGGAGTCGAACTATCGCCGGGCCATGACCATGTCCCGGGGGGATCCCACGATTTTTCTGACGCGCCCGATCACCGTCGTGATCCTGCTCCTAGCGGTCTTCACGACCTTCGTGGCGGTGCGTCGGCAGCGCCAAGCCCTCAAGCTGGAGGCGGCGCAACTCGCGAAGCTGGAGGAGTAGGTGGAATAGCGTTGACAGCAGCGCACGAAAGGAGCGCCCATGTACAAGCAGATCCACGGGATCGTCCCTCCGGTGACCACACCCTTCCGACCGGACAACACCATTGACGAGCAAGCCCTGCGCGCCGACACGCGATACATGGTGGAGACGGCAAAGGTCCATGGTCTGGCCGTGACCGGCAGCACGGGAGAGGGGCACACCCTGACCACGGACGAGGTCCGGCAGATCACCGCCATCGTGGCCGAAGAAGTACGGGGGCGGGTCCCGCTCATCACAGGCATCATCACCGACAACACCGAATCCGCCATCGAGCGGGGGCGTGCGGTCAAGGACTTGGGCGTCGCCGCCTTGCAGGTCACACCGCCCCACTACCTGTTCCGGCCGGACGATGACGCGATGCTCAAGAACTTCGACGCCATCGCCGACAAGACCGGGGTCCCCGTCCTCATCTACAACGTGGTCCCGTGGGCCTACCTCTCACCCCAGCTTCTCGCCCGGATCCTCACGTCGGTGGACGGCGTCGTCGGGGTCAAGCAGAGCGCCGGGGACATGAAGATGCTGGCAGACCTGCTGCTGCTGGTAGGCAACCGGGCGCGGATTATGTCCGCCGTGGACGCCCTGCTGTATCCATCCTTCGTCCTGGGGGCCCACGGGGCGATTGCCGCGATCCTCACGGCCGTCCCGACGCTGTGCGTCCAGCTCTGGAACGCCACCAAGGCCGGAAATCACGTGGAGGCGCTCCGGCTCCACGAGAAGTTGCTCCCGATCTGGAACGCCATCTTCCACGATAACTTGCCGGCGAACGTGAAGCATTGCATGCAGCTGCTGGGGCGGCCTGCCGGCGTCCCCCGGCCGCCGATGCCAGCAACCTCCGAGCGCCAGGCGGGCCCGATCAAGCAGGCATTGAAGAACGCCGGCCTGCTGTAGCGCATTCGACGCGGGGTGGCACGACACCCATTTTCTGGACGAGCATGCCATGAAGGAGCTCAACAACCATCCGGATCGACCGGCTACAGATGTCCGGCTTCTGTCCGAGAACTACTGCCGACGTAGTGAGAAGAGCCTCAACTCCTGAGTTTCGGGAAGCCTGTATTTCTGGGCAATTGTCTCAGTAAGCTGAGACCTGTGTCGTCTGTAACCGGTCTCTTAATCAGCGGGTCGCAGCGCCTGCTCGGAAGAGAGTGGTGTCATGATCGGGCGGGGCCGTTCTAGCTCTCGTCCAGTCGCTTCACCGGCTCGCCCCTTGTAGTCTCCCCCAGAAGTCCGGCGCATCGAGGATCGGGATCCCCCTGGATAGCACTCAGCGTAAGGAGATCGGTGTCGGCGCTCACGATATAGTCCGCTCGCCCGGCGACTGCACACTCGAGGAACTTGTCGTCGCCCGGATCACGGCTGAGGTGGAGTGTGACAGTCGGCTGGACGAACTCGGTGTGCCGGCGAAGGAGCACCAGGAGCGCGCGGGCAGCGATTGGACCGGTGCGAAGCTTTTCAAGCACTTGGGGACGACTCAGGGCATTCTCGATTTCAGCGACGATGGGTTCGGACAGCAGGAGAATGAAGCGGTTGCTACGCCAGGCCCGATAGATCCGTGCGGTCAGGCTCTCGGTGCGGGCAAAGGCACCGCGCAGGAGAACCTGCGTGTCAAGAACGACTCTGAGTTCGGACAGCGCGGACGGCCTCGCCGATCACAGCTGCAGCGGCAGTCTCAGGAAGATCGGCCTGGGCTCGTGCACGCTCGATGAGGGCGTCGAGCTCCTCATCGGAGAGAGTCGTCAGCGCGCGGTCGATCGCCTCGAGGCCGGCGCGGGTGCCGAGCAGGACGGGCAGGACTTCCTGCGCGAGCGCCTGCTGATCGGCGTCCGGCAGAGCCCGGATCTGTTCGGCGAGAGCCCGGACCTTCGAAGTAGCCATGCCCCACCTTACCACGCTCACCGAGGTCCTTGCAGGCGCTCCAGTTCCGGCGGTCGGAGAGGGAACTGCAGCCGTTGGTTCTGAACAACCTCATAGCCCAGAGCTGGCTGAGGTCCAGCCCCTGGTCTCGCCATCAAGCGACCCAAAACCGCGCACACTTCCGCCGTCCGCTGGAGCAGCCGGCCCAGTGCATCCGCACTAGAAAGATGGGCGGAACGGCTCATGGTCGACATCCACCATCCCGGCGACAATACTCTCCAGGAACCGACGGGATACCCACCCACACCGCGGAGGTGTGATCATGAGCACGCAGCGCGATCTCCTGGCCGAACTCGAGTTGACCATGGTGCCGTCAGTGAAGATCCGCCCGGAGCTCGGCCTGTACGTGGCCGCGAGTGAGCTGCCGCAGGCGGCCTCCAGAACCGGGTCGTGGCGCCGGCGCGTTTGGTGCTCGCTCAAGAAGCAGGAGGTGGAGGTCGAGTTCCAGACGAAGTCGTTCCTAGGCTTCCCGCGGCTGGTTGGCGTGAATCGCTGCAGCGCCTTCGACGAGCCGGACCATTTGGCCTGCGGTCGCCACTGCCTGGATTCGGAGTTTCGGCGGAGGTGGCCGCCCGCCCTGCCCGTGGCTGATCGCCGGAGCGCGCTGGGAGGCTAGACCGGCCGGCGTCAGACTGAGCCGCTGAGACTCTCCGGCGTGGTGGGGCGGCGGCTGGCCTTCTCTGTGAACTCAGTGCTACTACGGTTCCGGCCAACGCTCGAGTTGTTGCTCAGTTAGCGAGCACCAAGGCGGCCGAAAAAACCACGCCCCCAGGTCTCGATGGTTTCAGCATGGCCCTCACCTTATGCATTTCAAAACGGCCATTCGGGTCGGGCCGGAGAATGGGACCCGGCGTGGGCAGGCGGCATCAGCTTGAAGTCCTGACCAAATCATCTTTGGTTCTCCTGACGGCCATCTGGGAGGCGTACTGCGAGGACGTCGCGGCTGAGGCTCTCGAGCACCTCATCGAGAATTCAGGCTCACCTGACACCTTGCCGAAAGAAATCAAGCAACTCGTTGCGAAGGAACTCAAGGCCGAGAGTCACGAGCTCGCCGTGTGGCGGCCCGTCAAATAGCTCCCGACCCCTTTTTGCGTATGGCCTGCGAGATAGTTCGGGAGCTTGGTGTGTTCGTTGGTAGTTGCTGACTGAATCTGTTCTCCGGTAAGGCCAAGCGTCCTGGAGATGTCGGCTCCCTCGAGGTGGGCCTCGGAGAGGACGGCTCCCTCCAGGTCGGCATCAGAGAGGGCGGTCCAGCGGAGGTCGGCTCCCTCGAGGTGGGCCTCGGAGAGGATGGCTCCTTCGAGATGGGCATCAAGAAGGTCGGCCCCTTCCAGGTGGGCCTCGGCGAGGATGGCTCGCTCCAGGTGGCTCTCGAAGAGGACGGCTCCGTCCAGGTGGGCCCCGACGAGGTCGGCTTCCTCCAGGTGGGCTCGGCGGAGGTCGGCTGTTCTGAGGTCGGTATGTCTCAGGTGAAGGGGCCGTTCCTCTCGCCCAAGGACACGTCTACCGATCACTATGAGGACTGCTTGGATATCGGTGGCGATTGTAGGTCGCCACCGGCTGAACGAGGTGGCCATCAATGTCGGCTGCTCCTTTTTGTCCGCAGCACGTTCAGCCGAGTCCTTCCACGGAGCGTTAGTTCGAACAAACGCTGTCAGGACTTCCATCACCGCGCCGTGGTCGCGTGAGGAATCCTTTGCGATCCTCTCAAGAGCGTAGATCCCACCTAGCCGGACGGCGAGCTTTTCGTTTCCCAATTGGTCGATGGCCCGAGTGAATCGCTCGGTGACTTGCCCTTCTCGGTTCACGTGTAGCTGCCGCCAAGTTGCGATGGCGCCCGCGATAAGGAGGAGGCCACCAACACCTTGAAGCAACGTTGTCCGAACATCGTTCTCGGCCTTCACGCGCTCCGACGGCGTGAGGAGGCCCCCTGGGGTGATGGTCCGATTGTCGGCGGCAAGATCCCTCGGCGCTCATAGAAACGGAGCGTCCTGATCGTGAAGCCGGAGCGTTGCGAGACTTCACCGATCGTCATCAGGCAGGCTGGATGTGCACGACCGACGGTCGTCCTTGCGCGCATGAAAAAGCCTCCACCCAAGGGGAGAGTCAAGCCCGGGAGATCGATTGTCGCAGATCAGGCGACGGTGATGATCGGCCTCGGCGCGTGGCTTGGCCCTTGTCGAGCGTGGTAAAGTCAACTAAACGTATGGTTAATAATGTCTCCGTCGGGCGACGGCCGCGCCGTCGCCGCGATCCCGAGGCCACGCGTGAGGCGCTGCTCGCGGCCGGGACCGAGCTCTTCGCCGAGAGTGGGTATGATGGGGTGCCCGTTGCTGCGATCGCCGAAAAGGCCCATGTCAACAAGGCGATGATCAGCTACTACTTCGGCGGCAAGCGGCAGCTCTACCGGGCGATCGTACGTACCACGTTTTCCGAGATCGTCGCGCGCGCGGAGGAGCTCGCCGATTCGCCGCGACGTGCGCCGGATCTCCTCCGCGACCTTGTTGGCCTGGTCGCTGATGCGGCCACGGCTCGAAACCCCCACTTCCCGGCCATGATGCTTCGGGAGGTGCTGACCGGCGGCCGGCGTCTGGATGGGGAAATCATCGCCTATCCTCTTCGCGTTGCCGACGTTGTGCGCCGTATCGTTGAACGCGGCGTTCGAGAACGGAGCTTTCGTCCCGTCGACCCGCTGCTCACCCACCTGAGTCTCGTCGGGAGCCTCCTCTTCTTCTTCGCGACGGCGCGTCTCCGAGCGCGCCTGTTCGCGGAAGGGCGGGTCCGCGGCAAGGTTCCCGAGACCGCCACCTACGTGAAGCACATCCAGGATCTCATCATCCACGGACTCGCCGCGCCCACGCGGGCGAGTGACACAAACGGAGGGCGCCGTCTTGGCCGCATCCGCTGAGCACGAACGGCAGGCGCCGCCGGAACAAGTCCCTTCGCGACCGGCGGCAGGTGAGTCCGCTCGCCGCTCGCGTCGTCGTCTCGTCGTTGCCGGCGCGCTTCTGCTCGTGGCTGCTCTTGGCGGGTTCACGGTGTGGCGCCTCTTCTTCGCGTCCCCGTCCCTGCCGCCGGGCGTGATCGCGGTGAGCGGCCGGATCGAAGGCGACGACTCGGCGATCGCGCCCAAGACCTCCGGACGGATTCGCGAGATCTCCGTGCGAGAAGGCGATCAGGTGAGCGCCGGGGCAGTCGTCGCCGTGCTCGATGACGAGCAGATCCGCGCGCGCGAGCAGCAGGCGGAGGCGGCCCTCCGTCAGGCGGAGGCGCGGCTGGCAGCGGCCGAGGCGCAGCTCGCCCAAGCCGAGGCCACGCATGCGCAGGCAAAGTGGGATCGGGACGCGTTTACCGGACTCTTCGACAAAGGGTTGATCGCGGAACAGCAGGCCAGACAGGCTCAGAACAACGAGAAGACGCAAGCGGCCGCCGTCGTGGCCGCGCAGCGGCAGGTCGGGGCCGCGCAAGCCGATGCCGAGCGCGCGCGCGCCCAGCTCGATGAGGCGCGGGCGAACCGCCAGGACCTCAATGTCATCGCACCATTCGCGGGGACGGTGGCCACGAGGACTGCGGAGCCGGGCGAGGTCGTCGTAGCCGGCACGCCGATCATCACGCTGATCGATCTGGGCCGAGTCTACCTGAGGGGCTTCGTCCCCGAAGGTCAGATCGGCCGCGTCCGCGTGGGCCAGCCCGCGCGCGTGTACCTCGATTCGGCGCCGACGACGCCCATCGACGCGGTCGTGATGCGCATCGACCCCCAGGCCTCGTTCACGCCGGAGAACACCTACTTCCGCGAGGAGCGGGTGAAGCAGGTCGTCGGCGTGAAGCTGCTGTTGCGCGGCGCGGTGGGCTTCGCAAAACCGGGGATGCCGGCCGACGGCGAGATCCTCGTCGAGGGAAGCGAGTGGCGGGCGCGTCGAACGCGACGATGACTGCCATTCGAGTCGACGGCCTCCGGAAGCGCTATGGCACGCTCGACGCCTTGCGCGGCATCACCTTCGACGTCGGCGACGGCGAGATCTTCGGCCTCATTGGCCCCGATGGCGCGGGCAAGACCTCCGCGTTCCAGATCCTCGCCGGTGTGATGGAGCCGACCGATGGAGTCGCCGAGATCTTTGGCCGGCCCGCGCGGGAGGCGCGGTCACAGACCGGGTATCTGACGCAGGCGTTCAGCCTCTACCCCGACCTCTCGGTCGGCGAGAATCTCCGGTACGCGGGAGATCTGCGGCGCGTCCCGCCGGAGGACATCTCCGCGCGCGGTCGCCGATATCTCGAAATGTTCGACCTGGATCGCTTTGTCGATCGGCTGGCGGGGCGATTGAGCGGCGGAATGAAGCAGAAGCTGTCGCTGGCCTGCGCGCTCGTCTCCCAGCCTCGCGTGCTCTTGCTCGACGAGCCGACCACCGGGGTCGACCCCGTCTCCCGGCGCGAATTCTGGGACGCCCTCACTCATCTCGCCGCCCAGGGCCTGACGATCCTGGTCGCGACGCCGTACCTCGACGAAGCCGAGCGATGTGGTCGGGTCGCCTTGATCCATACCGGTGAGCTTCGCCAGATCGGGACTCCGTCCGAACTGCGCGGGAGCCTGGGGGTCAAGCGTCTGGAGGTTCACACGGAGCGATTGAGTGACGCCGAACGCGTGCTGTCCCGCATCGCCGGCCCCGAGGAGGACATCATCGACGTGCAGCGGTTCGGCGACCACCTGGACCTCCTTGCCCGCCGGCCGGACGAAGCGCGAAACGCCGTCTCGAAGGAGATGAGCGCGGCCGGGTTTCCTGTCACCGACATCCGGGTCGATGACCCGATCCTCGAGAACGTCTTCGTCGCGAGCCTCCGAGCCCTCGGTGAGGAGCCGAAGCAGACGCCGTTTCCCGGACGGCACGATCACGCGAATCTGCGCGGGCAGATCGCCATCGGTGCCGACGGCCTGACCAAGCAGTTTGGATCGTTCACGGCGGTGAAGGAGGTCAGCCTGCAGATCCGTTACGGCGAGATCTACGGGCTGCTCGGCGCGAACGGCGCGGGCAAGACCACCACGATCAAGATGCTATGCGGCCTCCTCGACGCCACCCGGGGCGAGATCCGACTGGCGGGGAAGCGGGGGAATGTGCGCGCCGAAGGCGTACGCCAGCAGATCGGGTACATGTCCCAGAAGTTCTCGCTCTACGACGATCTGACGATCCGGCAGAACCTCGATTTCTTCGCCGGCGTCTACGGTGTCGAGGAGCGTGAGCGCGACGAGAAAGCGCGATGGGTTCTGGCGTTCTCGGGCCTGGAGGGAAAGCAGGACCAGGTCACGGGTAGCCTGCCGGGAGGATGGAAGCAGCGGGTCGCCTTCGGCGCCGCGATCATGCACGAGCCCAGCGTGCTCTTCCTGGACGAGCCCACGTCGGGCGTCGACCCGCTGGCTCGAAGAGCCTTCTGGCGGATGATCAACCGGCTCGCCGACGCCGGCACCGCGATCCTGGTGACCACGCATTACCTGGAAGAATCTGAGCAGTGCAACCGCCTCGGATTCATGGCGGCCGGGGAACTGGTGGCGGAAGGCAGTCCGAGCGCGATCAAGAGCCGGCAGACCGGTCATTTGCTGGAATTCGTCGTCGACCAGCCGCAACGCGCCGTAGAGGTCCTGAAGACGGAACACGAGCGGTGGCGAGTCTCCCTGTTCGGGATCCGCCTCCACGTGATCACCGATGACGACGTCGAAGGGGCCAAGCGCGCGACCGTCCGCCGGCTCGAGGCGCAGGGGATCCACGTCATCGAAGCGCGCGAGGCACGGTTGTCGCTCGAGGACGTATTCATCAGCGTCGTCGAGAAAGCCCGCGAGCGGAGCAGGGTTGCGGTCGACGACTGAGGAGCAACCGATATCAGGCGGATAGTGTCCCAGACCCACAAAGAGCTGATCCAGATCGTTCGCGACTGGCGCACGCTCGCGCTTGCCCTCGTGCTGCCGATGGTGTTGCTCGTGCTCATGAGCGCCGGCCTCTCGCTGCGCGTGAACAACCTTCCGATCGTCGTTCAGGATTTCAACGACTCACCGGCTTCCCGTCGATTCCTCGACGCGTTCAGGGCGTCGATCAGCCTCCACGTCGTGGCGTGGCCCGTCGATCGGCATCCGGAAGAGGCACTCGCGTCGAATACCGCGCGCGCCGTGCTGATCATCCCCGGTCACTTCGGCAGGGATGTCACCCGTGGGGTCGATACGGTCGTTCAGCTCCTGGTGGACGCCTCCGATGCGAACACCGCGAAGCTGGCCGCGGGCTATGCGAGGCAGATCACCCACGCCTACAACCAGCGCGCACCCGGTGTCCAGCACGCCGAACCCATCCAGACCGCGATCCGCCTCTGGTACAACCCGGGGCTGTCCTCGAAGAAGTTCTACGGCCCGGGCATCTTCGTACTGGGCCTTTCAATGTTTCCGCCCTTGCTCGCGGCTCTCGCCATGGCGAGAGAGACCGAACAGAAGACGATCCTCCAGGTGTACGTCTCCAGCATCTCCGCGCATGAGTTCCTGCTCGGTAAGATCGCCGCCTTCGGCGCCGTCGCCCTGACGGAATGCGTGATCATGCTCGCGCTGCTGTTCGGCTACTTCGGCTTGCGGCTCGCCGGCGATCCAACGCCGTTCATCGTCGCCACGATCCTCTATGCCTTCTGCGTGGCGTCGTTCGGGACGATGGTGGGAGCGCTGATTCCCACTCAGGTGGCCGCGATGCAGGTGGTGGCACTCGGCGGCTTTCTCCTCGTCTTTCTCCTCTCCGGACTGATCTTCCCGATCGAGAACATCCCGGCGGGGCTGCGATGGATCTCGAACTTCATCTGGGGCCGCTACTACATCGAGATCGTCCGCGACGCCCTCTTGCAGGGCGGCGGGTGGCCGGCCGTGGGGTGGAAGGTCGCGATCATCGCGCTCATCGGCGCGGTGTTCTATGGCATCGCATGGCGCGGCATGCGCCGGATGCAGCTCAGCGCCTGAGCGATGATGAAGACGTTACGGCAACTCCTCGTGGGCCCTCGGGTCCGCGCGCTGATCAGGAAGGAGTTCGACCAGATCCGGCGCGATCGCCGCCTCGTCATCTCGTTGATCGTGCCTCCCGTCTTGCAGCTGACGCTCTTCGGGTTCGCGTTGAGCGCGTCCGTCTCGAACCTGCGCCTCGGCGTGGTCGATGAGAACAAGACGCCCCAAAGCCGGGAATTGGTGGCCACCCTCACGGAAAGCCGGAGCTTCCGTCTGGGCGGCTACTACGCATCGGCGGACCAGCTCGGGAACGCGATCAGTCAGGCGAAGTTGGACGCGGGCGTGGTCATCCCGTACCACTACGGCCGCGACCTGCGGCGCGGGAGCCCCACGACGGTGCAGTTTCTGTTGAACGCGATGAACGCCAACACCGCGACGATCGGGCAAGCCTATGCGGAAGGGGTGATCCAGAGCTACAACCAGCAGCTGCGACGCGCGGGAGCTCAGGCCAGCGTCGAGCGGGCCGACACGCCCGACACGAGCCGTCGCGGCCAGGTGCTTCTGGTGCCCGCCTTCCTGTATAACCCCGGCCTGGTCGACTCCTGGTTCATCGCCACGGGCGTCTTCGGGTTGCTGCTGATCCTGAACAGCTCGCTGATCTCGTCGGCGGCCATGGTCAAGGAGCGCGAGGCGGGAACGATCGAGCAGCTCCTCATGTCTCCGGCGAGCACGGCGGAAATCATCATCGCCAAGATCACGCCGCTGTTCGTGTTGCTGTGCATGATGATGCTCTTCGCCCTCGTGGTGCTCAAGCTCGTGTTCCGCGTTCCGTTTCACGGAAGCCTTCCCTTCGTGCTGTTCGGCGGTGTGCTCTGCATTCTCTCCGGCATCAGCCTCGGCACCGTGATCGCGACACTCAGCAAATCCGCGCAGCAGGCACAGCTCACCGCCTTCTTCATCAACCCGCCGCTGTCGTCGCTCTCGGGAGCGCTCAACCCGGTGGAAGCGATGCCGGGCTGGCTTCAACCCCTGACCGTCCTCAATCCCATTCACCACTTCGCGACCATCGCGCGGGGCGGCATGCTGAAGGGGAGCGGATTCGCAACGCTGTGGCCGAATATCCTGGCCTTGCTGATCTTCACCCTCGTGCTGGTCTCGTTGAGCATCTGGCGATTTCGCAAGCAGCTCAGCTAGCGAGGGTCGCCAGGAGTCCATAGGGGACAAGTTGGGTGGTGTCCCGCTTGATGGGGAAAATGCTGGGGCACGCCTTCCGGTGCGCGGGTGATGTCGCAGCACGACTCGGGTCCGGATCGCGAGAAAGAGCCGAGTCGAAGCGATACCCGTATGGGTGGTCCGGAGCGTCTTAAGAACACCCAAACACACAACAACGCTCGCTTGATAGGCGTCAGCCGGGCTCCATCCCGCTCCTTCTGATGACCGGGGCCGCCTCGGGCGCGGTGAGGAATTTCATGAGCGCCTTGGCCGCGTCCGGCGCCGGCGCCGCCGTGTGCAAGCCAGCGGAAAACACCGTGGTGTGCTGGATGTCGGCCGGCAGCGGCCCGAGGTAATGGATGCCCTTCAGGTGCAGAAGCTCGCTCACCTGCTGGAAGCCGAGATCGGCCTCACCGCGCGCCACGACCTCTCCAACCTGCACGCCGGACGGGGTTTGCTTCAGCTTGTCCTTGATCTGACCAGCGATGCCCATCTTCTTGAACAAGTCGGCAAGATAGAAGCCGCTCGGCCCCGACGAATAGGCGACCGATTTCGCCGCGAGCACGGCGTTCTTGACCGCTTCACCGGAAGAAATGTCCGGCTTCGGCAGACCGGCGCGTACCGCGACGCCGATGCCGGATTTCGCGACGTCGGCACGGCTGCCCGCGACGAGCTTCCCCTCCGCGATCAGCTTGTCGATATTGGGGGCCGCGATCAGGACGATATCGACCACCTCGCCGCCACTGATCCGTTTGGTGATGGCTTCGGTACCGGCCCAGATCGTGATGACCTTGTGGCCGCTCGCCTTTTCGAAGGCCGGTATGAGCTCGAACACGACCTCCTTGACGGCGGCCGCCGCGATCACCTTGATTTCGGCGGCATGTGCCGTGGTCGCGCCGATCAGCATCGCTCCCGCCACAAGCTTTGTCAGTGCGGACACAAGCGATGTCATGTCAGTCCTCTCCTGGTTGGTGGTGTCCGCCGGTTCGGGAGTGAGCGTGTAGCATAGCGCGGTGTCGCTAAGGGGAGGGTGCCGGACGCAGACCGGCGGCGCTGAGCCGGGGGAACACGGTATCGCGGAAGGCGGCGATCTCCTGCTCGGGCGGGGCAAAGGTCAGGAGGGGCATGAGGTAGAGATTCCGCGCGCCGAGCTTGCTCATCTCGACGATCCGTTCCGCGCATTCCGCCGCAGTGCCGATGAGTCCCAGAGCATCGCAGAGCTCGGCGACGATGTCGTCGGGCACGAACGAGGTGGCCGCGATGGCGGCCTCCCAGTCGTGGGCATGGGAGAGGTCAGGATAGACCTTGTGCACTGCGTCGGGGATCTCCATCTTCGGAAGCCGGAGACCGGCCGGCCCGAGCCAGTACCCGCCCCAGCGCAGGATGCCCCAGTGCACGGCGGTCGGGCGGGCGAGGCGACGGGCTTCCGCCGTCGTCGGCAGCGTCGCCGTGCGGACCGCCCAGATGATCTCGAGATCCTCGAGCCGGCGTCCCGCCCGCCGAGCGCCACGATCGAGAAGCTCGAGCGCGTGCTCCACGATGCCCCGGTTGAACCCCACGAGCAGGAGGACGCCGTCGGCGACCTCGCCCGCGACCTCGATCGCCTTGGCTCCGGAGGCGGCCATCAGCACCGGGATCCGACGGCCGGACGCATAGCCCAGGCGCCCGGGAGTGCCGCCGAAGTCGACGGTCTCACCGGCCAGCAAGGCCTTGACGGTGCCGATACAGGCCCGCATCTCGCTGAGGGTCGCCGGCGACCGGCCGATCGTGCTCGCCGACGTGTAGCCGGTGCCGATCACGAATCGCACCCGCCCCGGCGCCAGCTCCTCGACGGTTTGGATCGCGCCCGCGAGCACGGAGGCGTGGCGGGTGAACGGGTTGGTGACGGCGGGAAACAGGGCCAGCCGTTTCGTCTGCACGGCGGCCTGGCCGAGGATGACGAAGGTGTCGCGGCTGAGCATCTGGCTGTCGAGGATCCCAGCACCGTCGAAGCCCGCCGCCTCGATGCTCTGGATGAGACGCATCAGACGGGGCATGGGCTCCGTACCGGGCACGCGCAGGTGAACGCGGACGGGCTCGCTCATTGGTCTGGACGCCTGCAATCTGGACGCCGCGTCCCGCGAGAGATCACGGCAGGCAGTATAGCCGAACTGCCGCCGCCGCCTTGACCCGCGCTCGATGCCGCGTGCTATAGTAGCCGCCGCTCGAGTTGGTGCGCGTGGTCCCTGCACTCCAACGCCGGAGGATCCAGCTGATGAGCCTTCTCGCTCGGGCCGTTACCCTCGCGCTTGCCCTGCTCCTGGCGTTGCCCGTGGCGGGTCCTCCGCCCGCCGTCGCCGTCGACGACCTCAAGATCGCGCTGGTCGTTCCCCTCTCCGGCCGGTGGGCCCGGCAAGGACAGCTCAAGAAGATGGGGGCGGAGATGGCCATCGAGGAGATCAACAGCCAGGGCGGCATCAGGGCCCTGGGGGGCGCCAAGATTGTCCTGCGCGAGGCCGATGCCGGCGACAGCGTGGAGAAGGCGGTGAGCGCCACCCAGCGCGTCCTCTCGCGCGAGAAGATCAGCGCGGGCATCGGCTCGTGGCTCAGCTCGTTCACCCTCGGCGTCACCGAGGTGGCCGAGCGGCTGCAGGTGCCGTGGCTGACGCTGTCGTACGCCGACAGCATCACGGAGCGCGGCTTCAAGTACACCTTCCAGACGTCGCCGGTCTCGGGCGCGCAGGCCGAGCAGGCCCTCGACCTCGTGGTCGAGCTCGCCAAGCGAAACAACCAGCCGATCCGCAAGGCCGCGCTGATCGGTGACAATACGGCCGCCACTGTCTTCTTCTTCAAGCCACTCCGCGAGAAGCTCCTCCAGGCCAGGGGCATCGAGCTGGTGCTGGACGAGGTGTGGACGCCGCCCCTGCCCGACGCGACCTCCATCGTGCAAAAGCTCCGCGCCACCCAGCCCGACATCGTCTTTTACGGCGCCACGAACTTCCCCGACTCCATCCAGGTGCTCCAGAAGGTGAAAGAGTTCGGCGTGAAGACCCACATCCAGGGCGTGGGCGCGTGGCTGGTGACGCCCGAGTACGTGAAGACGGTGGGCAAGGAGCTGCTCGACAATATCCAGACGGTGGTGGCCGCCCATCCCCTGAAGGGCCAGGAGGAGCTGGTGAAGAAGTTCGTGCAGCGGACGGGCGAGCCGTTCATGACTCAGGACCCGCTTTGCACCTACGCTCACGTCTGGCTGATCAAGGAGGCCGCGGAGCAGGCGAGGTCCGCGGACCCCAAGGCGATCCGCGACGCGCTGGCCAAGATCGATCTGACCACGGGGCCTGCCGCCTCCACGCTCTATCCGGGACGCATCCGGTTCGACGAGCGCGGCCGTCGCATCGGCGCGGTGCCTCTGATCGTCCAGTGGCAGAACGGTGAGCCCTTCACGGTGGTGCCCGCCAACCTGGCCACGCGCCCCGTGGTCTGGCACAAGTAGCGCGCCGCCTCGGCGCGCCGTGGTGGCGAGCGAGCTCACCCAGTACGTCGTGACCGGTCTCCTCGTGGGGGGAGTCTATGCCCTCATGAGCATCGGCCTCGCTCTCATCTTCGGCGTCATGCGCGTGGTCAACTTCGCGCAGGGCGATTTCATGATGCTGGGGATGTACCTGACCTACTATTACGCGGTCGCCCTGGGCATCGACCCGCTGCTGGGCGCTCTCGTCACCATCCCGCCGTTCTTCGTGATCGGCCTGCTCGTGCACCGCGTCTTTCTTGCGCGCGTCACCGGCGGGGGTGACCCCAACCGCGAGATGGATGCCCAGCTCATCCTGACCCTCGGCATGTCCCTCATCATTACCAACGCCACCACCATGATCCTGACACCGACGCCGCGAGGCATCCGGACGGCCTATGCGACCCAGGCTTTCGCTGTCGGCCCCCTCCTCCTGAACGAGGCACGCACCTATGCCTTCATCATGGCCCTGCTGCTGGCGGCCGCGCTCTACGTGTTCCTGAAGCGCACCGATCTCGGGAAAGCGTTGCGAGCGGCCGCGGACGATCCGGAGGCGGCGAGCTATCAGGCCATCAACGTGCGCGCCATGCACGGGGTGGCTTTCGGCGTCGGCATCGCGCTCGTGGCCGCCGCCGGCGGGCTGCTCGCCACCTACTACCCGATCGAGCCCAATGTCGCCGTGAACTTCATCGTGCTGATGTTCGTCGCCGTCGTCCTCGGCGGCCTCGGAAGCATCCCGGGCGCCTTCGTGGGCGGGCTCACGATCGGGCTCGTCCAGTCCCTCACCCTGCTCGTCCTTCCGCTCCAGCTCCAGAACGTCGGCGTCTTCGTCGCCTTCCTGATCGTCCTTTACGTCCGGCCGCAAGGCCTCTTCGGCCGCCGCGCGCGGACGGTGTAGGCGTGGCGCCTCGGTTGCGCGGGTGGCTGGCCATCGCCGCTGTGGTGGCGGTGGGCCTGGTTCTCTCCTTCGCCTTGACCGAGCGCTATCATCACCGCGTCCTCACCCTCGTCTTTCTCTGGGCGACCATGGGTCTCGCCTGGAACATCATCAGCGGCTACGCCGGGCAGATCTCGTTCGGTCACCAGGCCTTCTTCGGGATCGGCGCCTACGTCACCGTGCTGCTGGCCGCCAGGCTCAAGCTCACGCCATGGCTCGGCATGCTCGGCGGAGTGGGCGTGGCCGTGGTCGCCGCCGTGCTCATCGGCACCCCGACCTTCCGTCTGGCCGGGATCTACTTCAGCTTGGCGACCCTCGCCTACCCTCTGATCTTCCGCATCGTGATGGAGTTCCTGGGCTATCAGGAGGTCGCCATTCCGATGGTGCGCGAGCAGCCGGGGCTCTTCATGCAGTTCGCCGAGCCGCGCTACTTCGACCTGCTGGCCCTGGGCATCCTGGCCGCCACCCTCGTCCTGTCCCGCCTCGTCGAGACGTCGCGGCTGGGGTACTCGCTCCGCGCGATCAAGGAAAACGAGCAGGCGGCCGAGGCCATGGGCGTCGACAGTTTCCGCTGCAAGATGATCGCCTACATGCTGAGCGCGGCGCCCGCCGCCATCGCGGGCGCCGTCTACGCGCATGCCATCCTCTTCGTGGTGACGCCCGAGGCGGTCTTCGGCGTGCTCGTGATCGTGCAGACCCTGACGGTGTGCCTCGTGGGCGGGGCGGGCACGCTCTGGGGGCCGATCATCGGGTCCGCCATCATGATTCCCGTGAGCGAGATCCTCGACACGACGATGGGTGACCGGCTCCCAGGCATCCAAGGCGTGGTCTATGGCGCCGCCCTCATTGCCGTCATGATGTATGCCCCCGAGGGGCTCTACTGGCGCGTGCGGGGCTCCTGGCTCGCCCGAAGGCGCGGCGCGGTCGGCGCCACACGCCCTGCTCCGGCCGTCGCGGTCGCGGCCGCCGCTGCGCCGGCACCGCCGGTGTCTTCGGGACCAGTGCTCATGGACGTGCGCGGCATCTCCAAGGCGTTCCTGGGCCTTCAGGCCCTGTCCGACGTGAGCTTCGACGTGCGCGAGAGCGAGATCCTGGGCATCATCGGCCCGAACGGCGCGGGCAAGACCACGCTCTTCAATGTCCTCAACGGCTTCCTGCTCCCCGAGCACGGAGAGGTGTGCTGGCTCGGCAAAACCATCACGGGTCTCAGGCCGCATCTTGTCTGCCGGCTCGGCATCGGCCGCACCTTCCAGGTGATGCGCCTCTTTCCCCACCTGACCGTGCTGGAGAACGTGATGGTCGGGGCTTTTGCCCATGGCGGATCACCAGACCAGGCCCGCGCGAGCGCGCGGGCCGCCCTCGATCTCGTCGGCCTTGCGGACCGCACGGACGTCCTGCCCACCGGGCTCACCACGCTCGAGCTGCGCTTGATGGAGCTGGCGCGGTGCCTCGTGACCTCGCCGAAGCTCGCCCTCCTCGACGAGCCCCTCGCGGGGCTCGCCGCAGACGGCATAGAGCTCATGTCGGTCATGATCCGCCGCGCGCGATCCTCGGGCGTCACCGTCGTCATCATCGAGCACACCATTCACGCGCTGGTCAGGCTCGCCGACCGGCTGGTGGTCCTGGACCAAGGACGGCGATTGGCCGAGGGCCTCCCCGGAGACGTGACACGGACTCCGGCTGTGATCGAGGCCTACCTGGGCACCCGCTGGCTCGCGCGGCACGGGGCCACTCAGCATGCTGAAGATCTCCGGACTTAGCGTCTCGTACGGGGGCTTACACGCTCTCGAGGACGTCTCCCTCGAGGTTGCCGAGGGCGAGTTCGTCACCATCGTCGGACCGAACGGCGCGGGCAAGACGACGCTCCTGAGAGCTGTCTCGGGCGCGGTCCGGGGCGCGGTGGGGCGTCTCGAGTTCCGCGGCCGGGACGTGACCCCGCTCGCCGCGCATCAGCGCGCCGCCCTCGGCATCGCGCACGTCCCCGAGGGACGGCGGATCTTTCCCTCGCTCACCGTGCTGGAGAATCTCGAGGTCGGGTCCTACCGTCGCGCCGCGCGTGCGCGGCGCGCAGAGGGACTGGAGGCCGTGCTCGCCCTCTTCCCCGTGCTCCGCGAGCGGCGCCAGCAGCTTGCCGGGTCGCTCTCCGGGGGCGAGCAGCAAATGCTCGCCCTCGGCCGCGGCCTCATGGCGCAGCCGGATCTCTTGCTTCTCGACGAGCCGTCGCAAGGCCTCGGGCCGCGTGTCGTCGAGCAGATCTTCGAGACCATCGACCGCATCCGGAAGAGCCGACGCCTGACCATCCTCCTCGTCGAGCAGCGCGTGGTCGAGGCCCTCGAGCTCTGCGATCGCGGCTACGTCCTCGAGACCGGCCGCGTCGCCCTCGAAGGGGCGCACGATACCTTGCTCGCCGACCCCCGGGTACAGCGCGCCTATCTGGGCGCTTGAGGTCCGAAGCAATGCAGGCTTCAGGCGTCGTGGCTGCGGCGCGGCGACCGATCCGTGGCGAGCTCCTCCCGGAGTCCAGGCTTGTGAATCTTGCCGGTCGGTGTGCGAGGAAACTCCTCGGCCGTGCGGAAGACGAGCCGTGTCGGAACCTTGTAGCTGGCGAGCCGCTCGCGGCAGAAGGCGACGATCGCCCCCGGGTCGGCAGCCGCGGCTTCGTGCAGTTCCAGCACCGCGACCACGACCTCGTCCTTGTCACGGTCGGGAACGCCGACCACGTACGCCTGCTTGACGTCCGGATGCTGGAGGAGCACGCCCTCCACCTCGAGCGGCGCGACGTTGATGCCGCCGGTCTTGATCATCTCCTTCAACCGGCCCCGGAAGCGCACCCGCCCGTCGTCGCCGACCAGCCCGAGATCGCCGGTGTGGAAATATCCTTGACCGTCGAAGGCGGCAGCGTCGAGCTCCGGTGCCCGAAAATAGCCTGGCGTGACATGACCGGCGACGCATAGCTCGCCAACCTCCCCCGCCGGCAGCGGCTGCCGCGTCTCCGGGTCCGCCACGCGGATGTCCATGCCGGGCAGCGGCAGGCCCTGCGTGTGCAGGCGCCACGCGAGCGGATCGTGGGCGTCGGTGACCGCGCAGTTACCGTAGGTTTCCGTCGATCCGTAGACATTGCAGAGCTCGCGAGCGCCCACCGCCTCCATCGTCATCTCGATGTCCTCCGCGAGACCGATGGTGAGGCCGGTGCGCATGGAGTCGAGCCGCCGCCGGTGACGATCGGGATGCTCCAGCATGGCGCGCGCCATGTTCGCCATGCCGTAGTAGACGCTGCACCGCTCGCGGTCGAGCAGCTCGAGCGCCTCCCCTGGCTCGAAGCTCTCCTGCAGCACTGCGCACCCGCCGTGCGTCAGGATCGCGGGTAGCGCGTTCGCCGAGCCGAACGACCAGAAGAGCGGCACGGCGAGCCAGAGCCGATCCGCGGGAGTCAGATGCTGGCGCTCTCCGATGTTGAAGCCGTTCTCGATGACGCCGCCGTGCGCGAGCGTGACGCCTTTCGGCATCGCCGTCGACCCCGAGGTGTACAGGATGTAGCACACGTCACGCGGGCTCACCGACCGCTGTCTCGCCCGCAGCGCCGCGGTTCCCACGCCGGCCCCCAGCCCGACGAAGTCCTCCCGCTGGAACACACCGTCCACGCGCCGCCCGTCCATGGACACCACGCTCCGGAGCCTGGGCAGTCGCTCGCTTCGAAGCGCTCCGGGCGCACTCCCGGCCAGCTCGGGACAGAGGTCATGGAGCGCGTCCAGATAGCCACGCCCTCGAAAGGTCGAGACCGTGATGAGCGCCACAGCCTCGGAATGCTCGAGCGTCCATCCCAGCTCGCGGGCCGTGGAGAAGGTGCTGATCGCCGAGACGATGCCACCGATCTTGGCGATGGCGAGCGCGGCCACGACCCACTCCGGGCGGTTCGGCAGCAATACCGCGACTCGATCGCCGCGCGTCACCCCGACCGCGATGAGCGCGCGCGCGAGCTCGTCGACGCGAGCGCGCAGCGCGGCGTAGCTGAGCTGCTCGTGGCGAAACGCGAGGGCCTGGGCGTGAGGCCGTTCCGCGGCCATCTCGTCGAGGAGATCCCCCAGCGTTCGACTCTTCGGGCGCACGCTCCGCCTGCACGGCGGACGGGCTGTTGGCCGCGATGGTCTCCGCGGTCTCGAGCGCCCACGCCGTGAGGTCGGCGGCAGGCACGACGCGGTTGACGAGCCCCAGGCGCACCGCCTCGTCCGCATCCACGAGCCGGCCGGTGAGCAGGAGATCCATCGCGTGGACGTGCCCGATCTGCTGGATCAGCTTGACCGTGGCGCCGCCGAACGGATAGATCGACCAGCGTACCTCGGGAAGGCCGAACCGCGCGTGGGGCGCGGCGGCCCGGATATCCGTGGAGAGGAGTAGCTCCAGTCCACCGCCGACGCAGTCGCCGTTGACCGCGGCGACGATCGGCTTCGAGTACGCGTCGGTCTTCAGGAGCGCGTGGCTGACAATCTTCGCGGTCTCCGCGCTGGCAGAGAGATCGCCGCTGATGTCAGCCCCGGCGCAGAAGGCGCGGTCGCCGGCTCCGGTCAGCACGATGCAGCGGCAGTCGCCCCGCCCGAGCTCGTCCCACACACGCCCAAGCTCCGCCATCATCGGCCTGGTCATGGCGTTGAGGCGCCGCTGGTTGTCGATCGTCACCAGCACGATGTGCCGCCCGTGCTGCTCCACGCGAATCTCCATCATCGCGGCTCCACCACCACCACGACCTTGCCGTGGGCCTTGCGGTCCGTGAGCAGCCGGATCGCCTCCACGCTCTGCTCGAGCGGCAGGCGGTGCGTGACCAGCGGCCGGAGCTTGCCCTCGCCGTACCACTGCACGAGCTCCTCGACGGACCGGAGGAGCTTGTCCCGCGCGTGCCAGCGGAAGTACCGCAACGAGGATCCGAGCGCGGCGCGATGCTTCACCAGGAGCCGGTTCGCCGGGATCTGCTGGACGCCGGCCACGAAGCCAATGAGGAGGATGCGGCCGCCCCACCCGAGCGACGACAGTGCGGAATCGAAGAGATCTCCGCCGACGGGATCGAAGCACACGTCGGCGCCCTTGCCGTCCGTCAGCGCCATCACGCGGTCCGTGAGCTGTTCCGCCGCGTAGTTGACGACTTCATCCGCCCCGTGCTCTTGTGCCACCGCGAGCTTCTCGGCCGTGCTGGCCGCCGCGATCACGCGCGCGCCCATGGCCTTGCCGATCTCGACGGCGGTGAGCCCCACGCCTCCCGCCGCTCCCAGCACCAGCAGCGTCTCGCCAGGCTCGAGCCGGGCCTGCCAGCGGAGCGCGACGTGGCTCGAGATGTAGGCGACAGGAAAGGTGCCGGCCTCCTCGAAGCTCATGCGATCGGGAATGGTGAAGGTTTCCGCCTCGAGAGCGGCCGCGAGCTCGGCGAGGCCGCCGTGGGCCAGGATGGCCATCACGCGGTCGCCCGGCCTGAAGCGCGTCACTCGGTCTCCGCAGGCGGCGACGATTCCCGCCGCCTCGAGGCCTGGGCTGAACGGCAGCGGCGGTTTCGTCTGGTAGCGCCCGGCCACCATGATGGCATCAGCATAATTGATCCCCGCCGCCCTGACCGCAATGACCACCTCGCCGTCGGCGGGAATGGGCGGCGGCGCGTCGCCGAGCTGGAGACCCTCGACAGCTCCCCACGCGTGACAGAGCACGGCGCGCATCGATCAGCCGTGCCTCATGAGGGCAGACGTCGCGTCCAGGCCGGTCCGTTCGGAGGTCGAGGTCGGTGGTGAAGAGCGTGCTGGTCGAGCCATGGTTTCTCCGTTGAGCGCGCCGCAACAATGTCGTGGCATCGCTGGCGGCAATCTAGGCGGGTCTCCTCGATGCTGTCAAGCCTGGCGCGTATGGGCGCTGCGCCGGACGGACGGCTACGCCTCGCCCCACCACTTTTCAGTCTCGTGGCGAGCGGACAGATCAAGTTGCGCAGGATCGACGGCTGGCGGAAGATTGCAGCAATGCTCAGTCAGGTCAAGGCGGTGGCATGAGGATGACACGCCGTGCGCTCGTAGCCGCCCTTGCTTTCACCGCCGTCGTCGCGCCGTTTGCCAGCGAGGCGCAGCAGGGGGGCAAAACGTGGCAAATCGGGTTCCTGTCAGGCGGCGCGCGCCCGCCGGACGGTGCCCCGCCGCTGGCCCTGCGCCAAGCGCTCCAGGAGCTTGGCTACGCCGAGCGGCAGAATGTCATCTACCTGGGCCGGTGGGCCGACGCGAAGCGGGATCGGCTTCCCGGGTTGGCTGCCGAACTCGTTGGACTCAAAGTTCACGTGATCGTGACGGTAGGAGGGCCAGCGACCGACGCCGCCAAGCAGGCAACCTCGTCGATTCCGATCGTGATGGCTCTTGTCGGCGACGCCGTTGGCATCGGTTTGATCGAGAGCCTCGCGCGCCCAGGAGGCAACATAACCGGGATCACCGATGAATCTGTCGCGCTGAGTGCGAAACGGTTGGAGTTGCTCAAGGAGGCGGTGCCCAGGGCGCTCCGCATGGCGGTTCTCTGGAACGCGGACGATCGAGGGATGACGATGCGCTACCGGGAAGTGGAAAAGGCGGCGCAGATGCTGCGCGTAACGGTGCAGCCGCTCGGCGTCCGCGAGCCGGACGATTTCGACGTGGCCTTCTCGGCGATGGCTCTGAACCGTCCCGATGCGCTGTTCCTGGTTACGGATGCGCTAACGATCCTCAACCGCAAGCGCGTCATCGACTTTGCCGAGAAGCACCGGATTCCAGCCATGTACGAGTCTGGCTTCCTCGTCCACGATGGCGGGTTGATGTCGTATGGGGCGAACCCTGACGACAACTTTCGCCGGGCAGCGATCTACGTCGATCGGATCTTCAAGGGAGCCACGCCGAATCGCTTGCCCGTCGAGCAGCCAACCCGATACTACCTCGCCATCAACCTCAAGACTGCCCGTGTTCTCGGCCTCACGATCCCGCCATCGCTCCTGCTGCGAGCGGATCAGATCATTGAATGAAGTGGCTGAGCGGTCAGCACGCTGCCAGGCGCGGTGCGATGCCCTCCCACATCAGCTCCGCCCACCGGGCATAGCCGGCATCGGAGGGGTGATAGCCGTCTCTCCACAGGAGCATCGGTTGTCGGGGTACTTCCTCCCGGCTCGGGAGGTAAAGGTCAACGAGCGCCACGCCGTGGTCACGTCCCTTCCGCGCGAGAGCCTCGTTGAACTGCACGGTTTGCCGGCGGACGAGGTCAGCTTGCGGGCTCTTGGCAAATCGGGGGGTCACCGCGAGGTCGGGTAGGAGGTTCACGACGATCAGCGCGGCTGTCTCCCGCCGCAGCCGGCCAAGGATGTCCTCGAGGTTCTGCTCGTACCGGGCGACGGGGATATCACGGGTAATATCGTTCGGCCCGATCGAGAGAGTGACGATGTCCGGCCGAAGTGTGATCGCGTGATCGAGCTGCGCGGTCATCACGTCCGCCGAGGTGGCGCCGCCCACCCCCAGGTTGGTCACGCGCGCGTTCGGATACCTCGCACGCAACCTCGCATGGAGCCGGCTCACGTAGTTGAGACCGGGGGCGCTCGCGCCGACGCCCTCCACCGTGCTGTCGCCCAGCGCGACGTAGTGGACCGGCGCGCGGCAGTCGTCCAGCAAGCCGCGGACCTGACTATGACGCTCCAGACTGCAGGCCGCCAACAGGACGACGGCCACCACGGCATGCAGGTCGCCAGGCATGCGGAGGGTCATGGCCTGCTTCCTTCAGAAGCCGGCACCGCGTTCGCGATCATCCGGCCGAGGATGACCATCTCGGGGCTCGTCTTCCGATACGTGTCGAGCGCGGCCAGCACATCGGCGATCTCGCCGGTCGCATCCCGCTCTCGCAGCTCGGCCAGCATGGGTCGGGACAGTCTCAGGCCAGGCCTTGGCTGGCTGCCCGCACGCTTTCCTCGCGGATCAGCCCGAGCACCTCGCGCTTCAGCTCGTTGAAGACCGGCGAGGTCGTGACGTCCACGGAGCGCGGCCGCGGCAGGTTCACCACCAGGCGCCTCTTGATGCGGCCGGGCCGCGCGGTCATGACGGACACGCTGTCGGCGATGAGCAGCGCCTCCTCGATGTCGTGAGTGATGAAGAGCACGGTCTGGTGGTGGCGCTCCCACACCGAGAGCAGCAGCTCCTGCATCAGGAGCCGCGTCTGAGCGTCCAGGCTCCCGAAGGGCTCGTCCATCAGCAGCACCTCGGGCTCCATGACCAGCACCCGCGCGATCCCCACGCGCTGCTTCATCCCGCCCGACAGCTCGGCTGGATAGTGACGCTCGAATCCGCGGAGCCCGACCTGGTCGATGTAGGCCTCGACCTGGGGACGGTACTGCGCCGCCGGGACGTTCATGGTCCGGGGACCGAAGCTCACGTTGTCCCACACCGTGTACCACGGAAAGAGCGCGGCCTCCTGAAAGACCACGCCGCGACTGGGGTCCGGGGCCTCCACGGGCGCGCCGCTGACGCGGACCTGGCCGCCGGACGGGCGATCGAAGCCGGCCACCATGTTGAGGAGGGTCGACTTGCCGCAGCCGGAGGGACCGAGGATGGCGGCGAACTCCTTGTGGGCGATGCTGAGGTCGATGTCCTGGAGTGCCAGCACGCGGCGGTCGCGGGCCACGAACTCCTTCGAGACCCCGCGGAGCTCGACGGCCGCCTCAGCCATGGGCCTCGAGCGTGCGCCAGCGCAGGAGGAGCCGCGAGGCGAGCAGGATCACCTGGTCTGAGAGAAAGCCGAGCAGTCCCACCGAGAACATGGTGGCGACGCAGATGTCCATGCGCCCCACGTAGTAGGCGTCCCACAGGACGTAGCCCAGCCCCGACTTGACGGCGATCATCTCGGCCACGATCACGGCCGTCCAGGCGATCCCGACACCGAGCCGGAGGCCCGTGAAGATGGATGGCAGGGCCGAGGGCAGAACCACCTTGAAGAGCACGGTGCCCTCGCGGCCGCCGAGCATGCGCGCGGCGCGGAGCAGGAGGAGGTTGGTGTCGCGCACGCCATGCGTGGTGTTGATCACGATGGGATAGAAGGCGCCCAGCCCGATGAGGAACAGGGCGCCGGCGTCGTAGATCCCGAAGACGGCGATGGAGAAGGGCAGCCACGCCGTGATCGGCACCGGGCGGAGCATCTGGATGGTGGGGTCCACGAGCCGGGCGACCAGGCGGTTCCAGCCGACGAAGATGCCGAGCGGAATGCCCACCGCTGCGGCGAAGAGGAATCCCTGGAGCACCCGGCGGGTCGAGTAGAGCACGTTGGCGACCCAGGTCCCCGAGTACGGCGAGAGCGAGCGCGTGGGCGCGCCGAAGATCCAGCGGTACCACGACTCGGCCACCTGGGTCGGCCCCGGGATGATCCCCTCCGCCACCCAGCGCTGCTGCACGGCCAGGTGCCAGAGCGCGAGCAGGGCCAGCGGCAGCAGCAGGAACCAGGGGCCGCGTTTCGGCAGCACCGCTACTGGTTCAGCCCGAGCTCCGCCGGAGTCTTGCCCGTCGCCCGGCTCAGGAAGTCGTAGTTGTAGGACTGTGCCAGCTCGCCCGTGACGTCGCGGGCGATGACGCCGTTGTCGGAGAGGAACTTGGACAGGCGCTTGATGGACTCGAGGGGCAGCGTGGCGTCCAGCTTCGTGTATCTGATGCTCTCGGCCGCCACCGGCTCGGGCAAGCCCGCCTTCTCGGCGTAGATCCTGGCCCAGCGCTGGGGGTTGGCCTGGGCGAACTTCAGCACGTCCACATAGGCCACCACCAGCCGCTGCACCGCATCCCGGTTCTTCTCCAGGAAGCCGCGGTTCACCGCCAGGACCGAGATCAGCCCGCCCACGGTCTTGGACCGGTTGTGATCGATGCTCGGGTACTGGGCGTAGCCGTCCACGATGCCCTGGGCGCAGAAGGGATGCCACACCACCGCGAGGTCGATCTCCTTGCCCTGGAGCGCCTTGAGGTAGTTGGTGCCGCCGCCCACGATGTTGATGATCTTGAGCTTGCCGTAGTCGAGGCCGTTCTCCTGGACGGACGCCGCGAACTTGAGCCAGGAGATGGAGCCGGCGCCCACCCCGATGGTCTTGCCCTCGAGGCTCTTCCAGTCCTTGATGTCGTCGCCCTTACGCACGACGAGGCAGTCATTGCCCGAGCCGACGCCGGCCACGCCCACCATGTTCCTGTTACCCTGGCCCAGGCCGAGCGAGATGTCCTGCGGGCCGAAGGCCGTGATGTCCAGGTCGCCTGAGGCCAGCGCCGTGCGCGTGTCCGCGAAGCGCTGGAACATGACCGGCTCCATCTGGATGTTGTACTTGGCCGCGTATTCGGGCAGCAGCCAGAGAGGCGACAGCGCGGGCACGTTCAGCATGCCCAGCTTGGCCTTCACCGGGGTCGGCAGCGGCGTCCGGAGGGCCTCCTGGGCCGCCAGAGATGAGGCCGCGCTTAGGGTGCCGATCAGGGCGAGCGACAGGACGGCGATCCGGAGGCGTGCAGTCATCGGGGATCTCCCTTCAGGGATCGGGAATGCACCAGCGCCGCCGCTGAGCGGCCATGCAGCAAGCATGGCCCCTGATACAGTGCGGACGGCAAGCCCGTCAAGTCCGATGTGGGCGGCCCTCTTGCGTGGGGACGTGTCCGCGCTTGACGCTCCGAGGCCCGCCGGTCTAGTCTCGGGCCACTTCACGGGCTTTGATCGGATCCAAGTCGTGGCTGAGGAGATCAGGGGGATGCTGGCCAAGTGTCGACGTACCGGCGCATGACGGGGTAAGTCGTCCATGGCCAAGTCAGCGACCCAACGATACTTTACCGGGCTATCAAGGAATACGTTTCTTCTCGCGTTCGCCAGTTTGTTTGCTGATATCTCCACGGAGATGCTCTACCCGGTCTTGCCCGTTTTTCTGACGCAAACGCTGAAAGCAACCGGCAGCATCGTTGGCCTGGTGGACGGCTTTGCTCAGGCGACGCAAAATATCGTGCAGGGTTTTTCCGGCACGCTGTCGGACAAGCTGCAAAAGCGAAAATCCATCGCACTGGCCGGCTATCTCCTGGCAGCGGTCGCCAAGCCCCTCATGGGTCTTTCCACGGTCTGGCAAGGCGTGTTCGGCGCACGCTTGCTGGACCGGCTTGGCTCCGGCACCCGCTCCGCTCCGCGCGATGCGCTCCTCGCTTCTTCTGTTGATGAGAAGAACAGAGGCAGAGCGTTCGGGCTAGAAGGCTTTGGCGACAATGCGGGCGCGTTCCTCGGGCCGCTGCTTGCCGTCTTCCTCCTCTACTCGCTGCATGTTGGCATACGCGCCGTCTTCTATCTGGCGATCATCCCCGGCCTGCTGGCCTTTTTCATGATCCTGCTGGTGAAGGAGCACCCCGCGGCGGTGGGCGCCAAATCGAAGATCGATGTCAGCCTGCGGCAGTTTCCGAAGGGCTACTGGAAATATCTGCTGGTGACCGCCTTGTTCGGACTCGGCAACTCCAGCAACGCGTTTCTGATCCTGCGGACACAGGATATCGGCGCCTCTCTGAAAACGACGATTCTGATATACGCGGCGTTCAATCTGGTGGCGGCCCTGATTTCGTATCCGGCGGGGTCTATGTCCGACACGTGGGGCAGAAAAAATATCCTGCTCGCTTCGTTCATCATCTTCCTGGTCGCCTATCTCGGCTTTGCCCTGACGCAAAACATCTTCCTCGTCGCAGCGCTATTTGTCTTCTACGGATTGTATCAGGGGGTATTCCGCGCTGTCGGCAAAGCGTTCGCATCGGATTTCGTGCCGAACCATCTGCGCGCCAGCGGCCTCGGCTGGTACAGCACTACCGTGGGCTTGTTGCAACTCGTGGCCAGCGTCGTCGCCGGAGTGCTTTGGGATCGGATCGGCCATGTGGCGGTGTTCTATTACGGTGCGGCGTTCGCCGCCGTCGGCAGCATCGGACTGCTCCTGTTGATTCCTGTGAAACATGACCGGCGACAGTCACCTTCGTGAACCCGGCCGACGATCCGCGCACGGAGAAAGCGCGTCGGGAAACGCTCGGGTCATGTGGGCGCTTCCAGAGCATCGGAAGCGCCGCTGATTTTCGGTCAACGCGTTCAGGCTCGGCGACGCTCAAGACCAGGGGAACGCCTCCCTCCAACCGGACGCCCAGCTCGTGAGCCGGGCGATGGCCAGGTTTTTTTGCAGGCTGTCGATCGCGAGCCGCTCCGTTCGACTATGCAGTGAGGGAGGAACCATGTATCCGGCGTGCATCGATCCAAACCAGCCCCGCCAGGTCGCGGCCGCGCTGCCGAGTCCGAGTGTGGCCCACTGAAAGGACGCCCCGGGCAGGAGCTGGTCGCGTGTGCGCGCTTGACCCGTGGGGTAGCCTAGCCCTGATGGGCTCGAGCCGAAGCTGTCGATCACGCGCCGCCCCGTTCGACTAATCAGTAAGGAAGAAACCGAGGAGGACATCATGGGAGCCAGGGGAGAAGCCCTCGCCAAGCAGTTTGAGGCCAAGGCGCATGAGGCCACATCCGTGCTTGAGAAGCTGAGCGACGCCGACTGGAAGAAGACGACGGCCGCCGAAAAGTGGACGGTCGGCGTGACGGCGCATCATATCGCCGGCAGCTACGAGCGGGTCGCCCACATCATCAACACGGTCGCGACCGGGCAGACGGTGCCGCACTTCACGACCGAGATGCTCGACCAGATGAACGCGAAGCATGCGGAGGAGTACGCCGGATGCACCAAAGCGGAGACGATCGCGCTTCACAAGAAAGGAGCGGCGGCGGCGGCTGCAGTCGTGCGCGATCTCTCCGAGGAGCAGCTCGCCAAGAGCGGTATCGTGTTCGCGGGGCTGCCTCCCATGACCGCGGAGCAGCTCGTCATGCGTGGCCTCCTCGGCCACATCGACGAGCATTTCGGCAGCATCCGGAAGACGATCGGCAGCTGAGGCGCGACCGCGAGGTGCGCGAAAGGAGTCGAAGCAATGATCAAGGGGCTGGCCGGGGCAACGATCTGGAGCGAAGACCTGAACAAGCTGCTGCCGTATTTGTCTTGGCGACGCTGAGTCAGGAGGGTTCGAGACCATGAAGACCGTGAGACTGCTGGTCGGAACAGTGAAGGGCGTGTTCTTCCTGCGGGCGCCCGCCGCGCGGACCGCGTGGCAGGTGGAGGGACCGCATCTCGCCGGTCGCGCGATCTATTCCCTGGCCCACGACGGCCGCGGGGGGCGTCAGCGCGTCTGGGCGGGTGCCGCGAGCATGCACTGGGGCGCCGTGCTGGTCGCCACGAATGACTGGGGGCGCACCTGGGACGAGCCGCAGGAGGCGAACGTCAAGTTCCCGGCCGACACCGGCCTCGCGCTGAAGCAGATCTGGCAGATCGCGCCCGGGCCCGACGACGAGCCAGACACGCTCCACTGCGGCGTCGAGCCGGCTGCGCTCTTCCGCACCGGCGACGGCGGCAAGACGTGGGAGGTCGTGCGCGGGCTGCTCGATCATCCCCATCGGGAGCGCTGGACGCCGGGCGGCGGCGGTCTCTGCCTGCACACGATCGTGCGCGATCCCGAGAATGCCGACCGGATGTGGATCGCGATCTCCTCGGGCGGCGTGTATCGCACCGCGGACGGCGGCCGGACGTGGACCGCGCGCAACGCCGGCATCCGCGCCGAGTTCCTGCCCGAGAAGTATCCCGAGTTCGGCCAGTGCGTGCACAAGGTCGTCCAGCACCCGAGCCGGGCCGGTCGATTGTTCGCCCAGAACCACTGGGGCCTCTACCGCTCCGACGACGCCGGAGACTCGTGGCAGGACATCGCGCGCGGCGTGCCGTCGGACTTCGGATTCGCGATGGCGATCCATCCGCACGAGCCCGACACGGTCTACATCATCCCGATCGAATCCGACATGGTCCGCGTCCCGCCCGAGGCGAAGCTGCGCGTCTACCGGACGCGGAACGCCGGGCGCTCGTGGGAGCCGCTGACGCGGGGCCTGCCGCAGCGTCGCGCCTACGACATCGTGCTGCGTGACGCCATGACGACGGATAGCCTGGAGCCGGCCGGGGTGTACTTCGGGACGCGTAACGGCAGGCTCTACGCGTCGAAGGACGCCGGCAGCTCATGGCATCTCGCGATCGACGGGCTGCCGTCCATCACCTGCGTCCGCGCCGCGGTGGTCGAGGATCGGTCGCCGGCGCGGCGCGCGAAGCCGCGGCGGGCCGCGCGACGCTGATGCGCATCGCCTTCCTGATCCCGACGCCGCTCCGGCCGTTCGCGGACGGGCGAAGCCGCATCCACGTCGACGTGGCGAAGAACCCGCTGTCGCTCGGAGACGCGCTCGAGGCGTTGTGGGCCGTCGCGCCCGGCGTGCGCGATCGCGTGGTGACGGAGCAGGGCGAGGTGCGCCCGCACGTGAACGTCTTCGTCGGCTCGGAGAGCTGCCGGTGGACCGGCGGCCTCGCGACGCCCGTCGCCGACGGGGCCGAGATCGCAATACTCCCGGCCATCAGCGGCGGAATGAGATGAGCACCGGAGGTTTGTCGAAGGCGCGGCTCGGCCGCATGCACGAGGTCATGGCCGGCCATGTCGAGCGCGGGGAGGTGCCGGGCCTCGTCACGCTGGTCGGCCGGCGGGGCGAGGTGCATGTCGATGCGATACAACTCCTGAAAGGAAGGGAGAAGACTCATGGCCACGGCGCATAGGGTCCGCGCGACGACGTTCACGACGCCGTCGGATCGGGAGATCGTCATGGCGCGCGTTGTCGATGCGCCGCGCAGGCTCGTCTTCGAGGCCTGGACCGATCCCAAGCACCTGCCGCACTGGATGTTGGGCCCGAGCGGCTGGACCATGCCGGTCTGCGAGATCGACCTCCGCGCGGGAGGAATGTGGCACTTCGTCTGGCGCCGTTCCGACGGCACCGAGATGGGAATGCGCGGCGTGTATCGAGAGATCACGCCGCCCGAGCGGCTCGTCTCGACCGAGTCGTGGGGCGGGGACTGGCCCGAAACCCTCAACACCCTGATCCTCTCCGAGGAAGACGGCAAGACGACGATCACGCAGACGGTTCTCTACCCATCGAAGGAGGCTCGCGACGCGGCGCTCAAGACGGGGATGGAGTCAGGCGTGTCGGAGAGCTTCGATCGTCTCGCCCAGTATCTCGGGGGAAGAAGAAGCTTGAACGAAAGCCACAGTGACGCGACGAACACGGCCGATCCAGAGATCGTCACCACGCGCGTCATCGATGCACCGCGGGAGCGTGTGTTCGAGGCGTGGACCGATCCCAAACACGTGGCGCAATGGTGGGGGCCGAATGGCTTCACGAACACCATTCACGAGATGGACGTGAGACCTGGCGGCGTGTGGCGGTTCGTCATGCACGGCCCCGATGGCGTCGACTACAAGAACAAGATCGTCTTCAACGAGATCGTAAGGGCCGAGCGCCTGGTCTATTCGCATGTTTCGGGCCCGACGTTTCGGATGACGGTGACCTTCGACGAGCGCGGCGGCAAGACGAAGCTCACCATGCGGATGCTCTTCGAGACAGCGGCCGAGCGCGATCAGGCGGTCAAGGTGTTTGGGGCCGTCGAGGGCGCCAAGCAGACCCTGGGGCGCCTCGACGAGCACGTGGCGAAGATGGTTTGACGGTAGAGCCGGGCTCCGATACCGATACCAGAAGGAGACACGACGATGCGATTCATGATTCTGCTCAAGGCCGACAAGAACACGGAGGCGGGCGCGCTCCCGGACGAGAAGCTCCTGACCGAGATGGGGAAGTACAACGAGGAGCTGGTGAAAGCCGGCGTCCTGCTCGGGGCCGAGGGGCTTCAGCCGAGCTCGAAGGGCGCGCGCGTCGGGTTCTCTGGAGAGAAGCGCACCGTGACCGACGGGCCCTTCCCCGAGGCGAAGGATCTGATCGCCGGCTTCTGGCTCTTCCAGGTGAAGTCGAAGGAAGAGGCGATCGAATGGGTCAAGCGCTGCCCGAATCCCCTGCAAGGGGAAGCCGAGATCGAGATTCGCCAGGTGTTCGAGGCGTCGGACTTCGGTCCCGCGCTCACTCCCGAGCTCAAGGAAGCAGAGGAGCGTCTGCGCGCGCAGGTGGCCCCGAAGGGTCCAGGCCGTGCGTAGCAATTCAGGGGCCGTCAGTCTTCGCTACGCGGCGGGTCGGCACGAAGAAGGCCGGTCATGACCTACGCACTGTGGATCGTTCAGGGGCTACTCGCGCTCCTCTTTCTGTTCGCCGGCGGGATGAAGCTGGTCTTGCCGTTCGAGAAGCTGGCGGGCTTGACGCCGGTGCCGGTCCCGTTCTTGCGGTTCATCGCCGTGGCCGAGGTGCTCGGCGCGATCGGACTGATCCTCCCCGGGCTCCTGCGGATTCGACCGGGTCTGACGCCGCTGGCCGCCGCCGGGCTGGTCATCATCATGATCGGGGCGACGGTGGTCACGCTGGCGGGCGGAGATGTCAAGATGGCGTTGCTCCCGCTGGTAGTCGGGCTCCTCGCGGCGTTCGTTGCCTACGGCCGCTGGCGGCTGGTGCCGCTGCGCGCGTAGCCGGAGGCCCACATGCGCTACATGCTGCTGATCTGCAAAGACGAGACGCGGTGGGACGAGATGTCCCTGGAGGAGAAGGGCGCGATCTTCCAGGAGGCCGTCGAGTATAGCGAGGCGCGCCGTCCGAGCGGCTTCTACCAGGACGGCGAGCCGCTGGAGGACAGCGGAACCGCCACCACCGTGCGGATGAAGGACGGCAAGGCGGTCATCACTGACGGTCCATTTGCCGAAACGAAGGAGCAGCTGGGCGGCTACACCATCGTCGAGGCCAAGGACCTCGACGAGGTGCTCGCGTTCGTCGCCCGCCACCCGCTGCTGCAGGGCGGCCTCTCGATCGAGGTGCGGCCCATCAGGGTGGGCCCGCCGCGCTAGCCGGTCGTCGCGTGCACGCGGTCGCCCGGTGGGGTAGCCTTCCCACCGAGAGCGGCCATGCGCATCGAGGAGATCTTTCGCGCGGAACACGGGCGGATCCTGGCCACGCTGATCCGTCTCCTCGGCGACATCGACGTGGCCGAGGAGGCGCTCCAGGAGGCGTTCGCGGCGGCGCTCGAGCAGTGGCCCGTGGCCGGCACGCCGACGAATCCCGTCGCCTGGCTGGTCTCCACCGGGCGGCACAAGTCGATCGACCGCCTGCGCCGGCGCGCGCGCCTCGCAGAGAAGCAGGAGGAGATCGCGCGGCATATGGAGCTGTCGGCCGCGGAGGACGCTGCGCCCCTGCCAGAAGATAGGCTCCGCTTGATCTTCACGTGCTGCCATCCGGCACTCGCGACCGAGGCGCAGGTGGCGCTCACGCTGCGCACCCTCGCGGGGCTCTCGACCGAGGAGATCGCCCGCGCCTTCCTGGTGCCCGCGCCGACCATGGCGCAGCGGCTCGTGCGTGCCAAGGCCAAGATTCGCGTCGCGCGTATCCCCTACCAGGTGCCGCCCACCGACGCGCTCGCCGATCGTCTCGAGGCGGTGATGGTAGTCGTATATCTCGTGTTCAACGAGGGCTACGCGGCCAGCTTCGGCGCGCGGCTGGTGCGGCACGAGCTGTGCGAGGAGGCCATCCGGCTCGGCCGCATGCTGGTCGAGGTGCTGCCGGCTCACGCGGAGCCGATGGGGCTGCTCGCGCTCATGCTCCTGCACGACTCGCGGCGTGAGACGCGCCTGGACGGATCAGGCGACATCGTGCTGCTCGAGGATCAGGACCGAACGCGCTGGGACCGCGCGCAGATCGACGAGGGCGCGGCGCTGGTCGAGGCCGCTCTGCGCGAGGGCGGCCGGCCTCCAGGGTCTTATGCGCTGCAGGCGGCGATCGCGGCGCTCCACGCGCAGGCACCGACTGCCGCCGCCACCGATTGGACGCAGATTGCCGCCCTGTACGGGATGCTGGCACGAGTGCACCCATCGCCCGTGGTCGAGCTCAACCGGGCAGTCGCGGTCGCGATGTCGGGCGGAATCGAGCGCGGGCTGGCTCTGGTGGATGCGCTCGACCACCGCGGCGAGCTCGCCGGCTATCACCTGCTGCCCGCCGCACGGGCTGAGCTGCTGCGCCGGCTTGGTCGCCACAGGGAGGCCGCCGAGTCATACCGGCGCGCCCTCGCGCTGGTGAGCAACGAACCCGAGCGGAGGCATTTGGAAAGACGGTTGCGGGAGGTGATGTCGTAGGGCGGGGCTGCTTGCTCACGAGCCTCGTCGCGTACGTCGAGCAGGGCGAGCGGACCAACGCGTGTCAGGTCTTGGGCTAGTCCGGATTGTGTGCGAACACCTGACCCCCTCACCCTGCCCTCTCCCCCAGTTGGGGAGAGGGATCAGAATGAAGAGAGCAGCGTGGCGAGAGTGTTATCGTTCCTCTCCCCCGCCGCGGGGGAGAGGGCAGGGTGAGGGGGCCGTACGCAGAGAGACTCTCCTTCATGAATAGTTCAGGCTAGGGGGTCAAAGGCTGGGGGAAAACCTGGATCAGACAACGCGCAGAATCGAGACAGGCCGAGACGCTGCGCTCGGGTGTTGACCCGACGGGCTCGGCGTGGCTAACTGGACCTGTGACGAGCGGACGGAGCGCCGATCTCCGCGATAGCCTGCCGCGCTCCCTCCTTCTCCGGCCGGGCCTCGTCCTCGCGCTCACTCCCGGGGGCACGCTGGTTGTGCGCGAGGCGCCCGACGCCGACCCTGTCGATCCCGCCGGCGCGGAGCGGATCCGCGCGGCATTCGCCCGAGGCGGCGGCCACGGTCTGCTCCATCTCGGCGCGGCGGAGGTGGACACGCCCCTGCCTCCAGGCATCGCGTTCTGGCGCGACGTAGGCCGCCTCTTCGTCACGCATCTCTGTGACCAGCCGGAGCTCGAGCCGAGCCGCAAGCGCCTGCACGTCCCCTTCCCAGAGGCCGATATCGCGGCGCTCGCCACCGGCGCTCCCCCGATGCCGGGCGGCGAGTATCTCGCCGCCGGCGCGCTGGCCTCGCTCTGGGAGGCCATGGACGCGGCGTGCCGCGCCGAGCTGGCCGAGTTCGACGGGCCGGTGGAGACCTATCTACGATCACGGAACGCCGCGTGGCATCTCGTCGGTCGCGTGCATTTCCACCTCGCGGAGAATCGGGCCGAGCCCGAAGCGCCCTTTGCCTTCCTCGCCACCTACAGCACGCGTCTGGGGAACCACGGCAAGCTCGGGCATCGACCGCTCGGGGAGGCAATCCGCGAGTATGCGGGGGCCCGGAACCGCCCAAAGCTCCTGGCATTGCTCGAGCCCGTGCAGCGCGCGGCAGCGCGGAGCACGCTGCTGCGCGAGCTCGTGGACTCCGGTGACGTGTACCGGCCGCTCGGCCTGACGGCCGGGGAGGCGTACCGGTTCCTGAAGGACATTCCCGTTTTCGAGGAGTCGGGCGTGGTGGTGCGCGTACCCGACTGGTGGGCCGCCCGCCGGCCGCCGAGGCCCCAGGTTCAGATCAGCATCGGCACGCGCGCGCCAGCCGGCCTCGGGACGGGTGCGCTGCTCGACTTCGACGTGCGCGTGACGCTGGAGGGGAAGACCCTGAGCGAGGCGGAGATCGACCGGGTCGCCTCAGCCTCGGAGGGCCTCGCGCTGATCCGGGGGAAGTGGGTCGAGCTGGATCCGGCCCGCCTCCGCGAGGCGCTCGAGCACTGGAAGAAGGTCAAGGCGGCGGCGGGACGGGACGGGCTCACCTTCATCGAAGGCATGCGTCTCCTCTCCGGCGCTGCCCTGGGCGAGAGCGCCGCTACCACGCCCCCGGCCGAGACCGCGGCATGGTCGGATGTGGTGGCCGGCCCGTGGCTGAAGGAGGCGCTCGATGGGTTACGCGGGCCCGAAGCGTTGCGTGACGCTTCGCCGCCCCGCGGGCTCGGCGCCGAGCTGCGGCCCTACCAGGCCGTGGGCCTCCGCTGGCTCTGGCTCTTGCACCGCCTGGGGCTGGGTGCCTGCCTTGCCGACGACATGGGCCTCGGGAAGACGATACAGGTGCTGGCGCTGCTGCTTGCGCTCAAAGAGCGCCCGGCCCCCTCGCGAGGCACAGGGCCGACCCTGCTTGTCGTCCCCGCGTCGCTCATTGCCAACTGGAAGGCCGAGATCGATCGGTTCGCGCCGTCGCTGCGCGTCCTCGTCGCGCACCCCTCGGGGGCTGCGATCGCGCCGGAGGACATCACGCCCGAAGACCTTGCCGGCCTCGATCTGGTCATCACCACATACGGGCTCACCCATCGCCTCGGCTGGCTCGCCGAAGCTGAGTGGCCCCTGGTCGTCCTGGACGAGGCCCAGGCGATCAAGAACCCCGGCGCGAAGCAGGCACAGTCCGTCAAGGTCCTCCGGGCGCGGAGCCGCGTCGCGCTGACGGGCACGCCGGTCGAGAACCGCCTGACCGACCTCTGGTCTATCTTCGACTTCCTGAACCCCGGGCTCCTCGGGTCCGCGCGGGCCTTCGCCTCCTTCACCAAGCAGCTCGGCGCGCGGCCGAGCGGGTTCGGCCCGCTCAGGGAGCTGACGCGCCCCTACATCCTGCGGCGCCTCAAGACCGACCGGCGGATCATCGCCGACCTGCCGGAGAAGACGGAGCTGCGCGCGTACTGCGGGCTCAGCCGGCTCCAGGCCGCCCTCTACCAGGAATCCGTGAGGAGCCTGGCGGAGAAGCTCGAGAGGCTCGGCGGCTCGCCGGGCATCGAGCGTCGGGGCGTGGTGCTCGCCTCTCTCATGCGCCTCAAGCAGATCTGCAATCACCCCTCGCAGTGGCTGCGGGACGGCGCGTGGGCGGCCGAGGCCAGCGGCAAGTTCTCCCGGCTCCGCGAGCTTGCCGAGGTCATTTCCGACAAGCAGGAGAAAGCGCTCGTGTTCACCCAGTTCCAGGAGATGACCGAGCCCATCGCCCGGTTCCTCGAAGGCACGTTCGGGCGCCGCGGCCTCGTCATGCACGGCGCCACGCCGCTCAGGGAACGCCGCCGGCTGGTGGAACAGTTCCAGCACGACGAGGAGGTGCCTTTCTTCGTACTCTCGCTCAAGGTGGGCGGCACGGGCCTGAACCTGACCGCGGCGTCCCACGTGATCCACTTCGACCGCTGGTGGAACCCGGCAGTGGAGGACCAGGCCACCGACCGGGCGTTCCGCATCGGCCAGACGAAGAACGTCCTCGTGCACAAGTTCGTCTGCCGGGGGACGGTGGAGGAGAAGATCGACGCGCTGATCGAGGCCAAGCAGAGCATGGCGCGCGGGGTGCTGGAGACGGGCGGCGAGGCGATCCTGACCGAGATGAGCGACACCGAGCTGCTGCGGGTGGTCTCGCTCGACCTCCGGACTGCCCTCGAGGCCGCCTGAGGGGACAGCGTCAACCGGGACCACCGGACGATGGAGGAGGAGGCCTCATGGCCTATTACGGAGGATGGACGGGGTGGGCCCGGTACATGCCCGTCGCCGATCGGATCCGGAACGGGGCGCGGCATGCGGCCAAGCTCGCGAAGCAGGGGCGGGCGCCCAGCCCCGTGGTCCCGCGCGGGCGCGGCCGGGTCCTCGCCACCACCTTCTGGGGCGTGGCGTGGTGCGACAACCTAGCGGCGTACGCCGTCTTGGCGAACCGTCTCGAGCGCGGGCGGAGCTACCTGCGGAACGGGCTCGTCATCGACCTCCGGATCGCGCCCGGCACGGTGACGGCGCTCGTGAGCGGGTCCGAGATCTACGAGATCCGCGTCCGGATCAAGCCGATGCCCCGCCAGCGGTGGAAGGCGGTGGTGAAGGTCTGCGCGGGCAAGATCGACTCCGTGGTCGAGCTGCTGGCCGGGCGGTTCGACGAGAGCGTCATGGCCAACGTCTGCCGCCAGAGGACCGGGCTATTCCCGTCGCCGGCCGAGATCGCCTACGAGTGCACGTGCCCGGACGGCTTCGGGGGCGGGTGGCTGTGCAAGCACGTCGCGGCGACGCTCTACGGCGTCGGCGTGCGCCTCGACGAGGATCCGGAGCTGTTGTTCCGCTTGCGACGGGTGGCCCACGCCGACCTGCTGGCGCGCGCCACCGCTGGCCTCGCCGCCGCGACCTCGCCGAAGCGCAGCGCTCGGCGTGCGCTCGCGGCCGACCGGCTCTCGGCAGTTTTCGGGATCAACCTCGAGGCCGGCTCGCCCGCCGCGGTCGCACCGAGATCGCCGCGAGGACGGCGTCGGTGAGGGGAGTCGGGATCCCTTGGACAGCAGTCAGCGAGAGATCGGCGTCGTCGGCGGTCACGAGTTGAAGCTGGACCGCCTCGCCGAGCAGAGGAAGGGGAAGACCATCAAGGCCCTTCCTACGCTCCAGCGTTTGAAGGGTAGACATGCGCGCCAGCCCGCCCATGCATGACGGCCGTCCGCACTGAGTGCAGATCTGGGTGGACGCCGATGCATGTCCGCAGGTCATCAAGGAGATTCTGTACCGGGCCGCCGAGCGCGCCCAGGTCCTGACGACCCTGGTCGCCAACGCGGCGCTCCGCACCCCGCTGTCACCCTTCATCCGGAGCGTCCGGGTGGCGAAGGGCTTCGACGTGGCCGACCACCGGATCGTGCAGGAGGTGCAGCCTGGGGACCTGGTGATCACGGCGGACATACCCCTGGCCGCCGAGGTGATCGCGCGCGGAGCGCAGGCGCTCGATCCGCGAGGCGAGCTGTACTCCGAGGACAATGTCCGCGAGCGCCTCGCCATGCGCAACCTCATGCAGGAGCTGCGCTCGGCCGGTGCTCTCATCGGCGGCCCGGCGCCGTTCGGCCAGGGCGACCGGCACCTTTTCGCCAATCACCTCGACCGCTTCCTCGCCCGGCATCGACCCACCTAGATTGGCGGCAGCTCCCGCTCACTCGGCGCGGGCGCGCGGATCTCCGCGGTGGCGGTCCTGCCTAGGACGCGTTACTCTTCCAGCCGGTCGCGAGCGGGGTCACGGCCGACAGCATTTACGCGCTCGTCGCGCTCGCGTTCGACGCGGCGCCGCCGCTCAGGAAGGTCATCGCGCTGTGGCCGTCGGGCTCATCCTGTGCGAAGGTGTGCGTGGTGATGCGGCGGTTTTTCGACTCAAAGGACTGACAATCCGCTCGCCTCAGCGAGGGCCCCCGGCGGGATCGCACCTCGTGGAGTACCGGGTAGGAGGGGCAGGATGGACCGACAGAGAATCGTGATCGTGGGCGCCGCGCTGGCGGGCGCCAGGGCGGCAGCCGTGCTGCGGGAGGAAAGCTTCGACGGTGACGTCGTGCTCATCGGTGCGGAGCGCCGGTTGCCCTATAACCGCCCGCCGCTCTCGAAGGGGTATCTGCGCGGCGAGGAGCGCTTCGAGGACCAGCTCGTGAACCCCGCCGGCTACTATGCCGAACACGGCATCGAGCTGAGGCTGGGCGCCCAGGCCACTGCCATCGATGCCACGCGTAAGGTCGTGGAGCTGGAGGGCGGCGAGCGTGTCGCCTACGATCGGCTGCTGGTCGCCACCGGCGGGCGGAACCGAGCGCTCGCAGTGGCCGGCGCGGATCTCGAAGGCATCTTCCAGCTCCGGACGGTGGAGGACTGCGACCGCATCCGTGCCGCCGCCGTCGCCGGGCGCCGCGCCGTCGTGATCGGGCTGGGCTTCATCGGCTCCGAGGTGGCGGCCTCGCTTCGACAGCTCGGGCTCGAGGTCACCGCCGTCGAGGGCCACCCGGTACCGCTGGCCCGGGTCCTGGGCGAAGAGGTGGGCGGGGTGCTCGCTGGCATCCATCGCGAGAAGGGCGTGGAGCTGGTGCTGGAGGACTCGGTCGCCGCGTTCGAAGGCGCTCGGCGGGTCGAGCGGGTCCGGACCAAGAAAGGGCGACTCCTCGAGTGCGACCTGGTGATAGCCGGGATCGGGATCCTGCCCAACAGCGAGCTCCTGGCAGCGGCGGGGGCGGCCGTTGAGAACGGTGTCCTCGTGGACGAGTGGTGCCGGACCTCGCTGCCTGACGTCTACGCGGCCGGAGACGTGGCCAATCACCAGCACCCGATCTTCGGCCGCCTGCGCGTGGAGCACTGGAACAACGCCGACCGGCAAGGGCGCTTCGCGGCCCGATCGATGCTGGGCAGCGACGCGCCGTACGACTACCTGCACTCCTTTTGGTCGGATCAGTATGAGCATCTGATCGAGTACGTCGGTTTCGCGGCCGCCTGGGACCGTGTCGTCTTTCGGGGCCGTCCCGAGAGCCGGAAGTTCCTCGGGTTCTACCTGAAAGACGGCATCGTGCGCGCGGCGGTCGGTCTCGACCGCGGCGGAGATCCCGAGGACCCGAAGGCGGACGGCGAGCTCAAGGTCGTCGCGAGCCTGATCCGCAGCCACGTTCCCGTCGATCCCGTGAAGCTGGCCGAGGAGGATGTGGACCTACGCCGGTTGACGCCCGAGGCCTCTCGGTGACTGGGGCGGTTGCTGGCGCGCGAACGCCGCGAGCCAAGCCTCGGTGCGCTCCGGGTGTGGGGAGGAGGACCGCATGGCTTCCGTTTCTTCTCTGATGGTCGCGCGCTTCATGCGCCTGGCGAGACGCTCCGGCGAAGGCTGGCAGGGCGGGCTCGTTCGCATGCCCATGTGGGTCGACGACGCCGCCGGCGTGCCGCGCCGGCCTTGGGGCGGGGTGTGGGTGAGCCTCGAGAGCGGCATGGTCAACGTCAAGCTCGAAGTCGAGGCGGATAGTCCGCTGGCCCTCGAGAGCCTGATGGAGCTGGGGCTCAAGTTCACCCACTCCCGGCCCGCGCGGCTCGAGGTGGCTGACGAGGCGATGGGCCGGGAGCTGGTCGAGGCGCTCGGCGATCCCGAGTTGGCCGTCACGGTGTTGCCGAGCCTCCCCGCCGTCAGCGCGATGCTTGAGCGGATGGCCGCCGACCTGCCCGATGGCCCGCTGCCGCCCGACGCGCTCACGGTCCGGGGAGTGACGGTCGAGCGGGTGCGGGCGTTCGCCGATGCTGCGCGCGAGTTCTACGCGGCTGCGCCATGGCGGCACCTGAGTGACGAGGACCTCGTGCACGTCGAGTCACCGATCGTGCCTCGGGGGCTCCAGCACCTCACGGTGCTGGGCGGGGCGGGCCAGACGTTCGGGCTCGGCTTTTTCCCGACCGCGAAAGACTTCGAGAGGCTCCTGGCGGATCCCGATCCCGCCACCCTTCTGCGGCGCGACGGCCGGTGGTCCGTCCTCTACGGTCCGGCTTGGGAGACGCCGTTCGGCGACCTCGATCTCTGGGAGGCCTGTGGGCTCCCCTTGGCTGGCGAGTCAGCCTATCCCACGGCGATCTGGTTCGGCCCGGACGGTCGGCTGCGGCGCCCGGATGCCACCATGCTGGCCCAGCTCGAGGGGATCCTCCGGGCACTGGCCCGGACCTCCGAGGACGAGATGGACGGGGGCCGCTGGAGCCACGAGGTGCCGACCGCCGACGGTCCGCGGGTGGTGACCCTTGCCCTTCCCGACCTGCTGCTGCCGCTCGATGCGCCGCCGGCGCGGCGGGGGCCGGGCTTGCCCGATCGACGGGTGCTCGAGCGCGTGCTCCTCGAGGCGCAGCGTTTCGTCGCCGGCGCGGACTTCGCTGGCGAGGCCGAGCTTGCGGCCGCCTTCCAGCGGCGGTTCTCGGGATCCGCCGACCAGATTCCGTCGACGGCCGCGACACCACTCGAGCAGGCCCAGGACCTCGCCTACCAGGCCGTCGAGGCCCGCGGGAGGCGGCGCATCGTGATGGCACGTAAGGCCCTTGAGCTGTCCCCCGACTGCGCGGACGCCTACGGAATTCTGGCCGAGGCGGCCACGGACGCCGAGCGCGCCTGCGAGATCTATGCCCAGGCGGTGGCGGCCGCCGAGCGCGCGCTCGGCCCTGAGGTCTTCGCCGAGAGGGCCGGCGAATTCTGGGGCGATATCACGACTCGGCCTTACATGCGAGCGCGCTTTGGCCTAGCCCAGACGCTGTCGGACCTCGGCCGGCGCGCGGAGGCGATTGAGCACTACCGCGAGCTGCTGCGGCTGAATCCTGGCGACAACCAGGGCGTGCGGGACCCCTGTCTCATCCTCCTGCTCCAGGAGGGGCGCGACGGCGAGGCCGGCGAGCTCCTTGAGCGGTACGGTGATGACTCCACGGCCCTCTGGCAGTACGGCCGCGCGCTCTGGACCTATCGCCGCGACGGCGACAGCCGCATCGCGCGCGAGCGGCTGCGCGCGGCGCTCCGGTCGAACCGCCGCGTGCCGCCATACCTTACGGCGGACCGCGAGTGGGACGGCCCCTTGCCGGACTCGTACGCCATGGGCAGCGAGGAAGAAGCCGCGATCTGCGCGGCTGAGCTCGAGGACGTGTGGCGCATGACCGAGGGGGCGGAGCGATGGCTTCGCGCGAACGCTCCGCGACCGAAGTCCAAGAAGCATCGCCGGACCTGAGCCTGGGCAGATGCGGGTCGAGGGCCGGGTCGCGGCGGATCTGTGCCGGTTGACGCCCGAGGCGTCTCACTGACCGGGGCGGTCGCTGACGCGCGAACGCCGCGAGCCAAGCTATATTGGTGACCCAGAGCGCGGCATCGTTCCTCCAGAACGCCCCGTGGATCTCCGGGTTGTCCGGTGCCGCGATCATGGTCACGGTCCTCGGCCTGAACCTCCTCGGTGACGGGCTGCGCGATCTGCTCGATCCGACGCTGCGCGGGGAAGGCGTCGAGGTCCGAAAGGAGCAATCATGACACCACGTGTGTACTACCGGCCCGGTTGAAGCTCGTGCGCCAAAACGAAAGAGTTGCTTTCGTCATGGGGTGACGTTCGAAGGGATCGACGTCGAGGCCCGTCCGGACGGCCTGAAGGATCTCGAGCGACTAGGCGTTCCGCTCGTGCCGGCGACCGTGCTCGGCGATCGCTGGGTGCACGGCTGGAACCCGAAGGCGCTGGCCGAGCTGGTCGATGTCGCATACGCCGAGGGTCCGCGGCTCTCCCCGGAGGCCCTCGCCCAGCGGCTCGACCTGATCCTCGCCGCGGCTCAGCGCACTCTCCGCGAGGTGCCGCCCGAGCATCTCGAGACGCGCGCCCCCGACCGCGACCGATCGGTTCGCCAGCTCGGCTTCCATCTCTTCCGGCTCAGCGCCGCATTCTGCGACACCCGCGAGCAGGGGCACTTCCCCGAGGAGTGGCTGCTCGAAGACCCGCCGGCCGCGATGAACGACGGCGCTGCCCTCGCGGCCTACGGGGAGACCGTGCGCGACCGTCTCGCGCAGTGGTTCCGGCGCCCCGGCTGGTGCGACGGCACCGTGAGCACGTACTACGGCGAGCAGGCGGCGCACGAGCTGATGGAGCGCACGACGTGGCATGCCGCCCAGCACCTGCGCCAGCTCTACTGGTTCATCGGGAAGATGGGGGTGACGCCGGGGCAGGGCCTCGAACTTGACGGAAGATGCCTTCTCAGACGCGCGCCCCCGCGGGGGACCCGGGATCCCGGCGCCCCGCCCGATGGCCCCGGGGGGCGCGAGCTCCCCCATGGAACCAAGGACCAGGAGCCCAAGGACCAGGAGCCGATGGCACAGCGTACTCGAGCCCGCTCGCCGCTTGCAGGTAGGAGAGCGCGCCGCCGAAGCAGAAGCCGACTGAATAGAGGTTCTTCACCTTCCCACCGTCAGCGGCGCGGAGATAGGCCGCCCCGGCCACGATGTCGGCCTGCAGCGTCTCTGGCTTGGTCAGGGGTACCTGGGCCATGAAGTCGAATGCCTCGCTGCGGTCCTCCGAGGGTGCCGTGCGCGCGAAGAAATCGATCGCGACCGCGTCCACCCCGACCTCGGCGAAGCGGTCGGCCAGCTCCTTGTAGTACGGGTGGTCATGGTAGCCTCCCCAGAGCCGGTCTGCACCGTGTGCGGAGGGCCTCGGGGCCCCCGAAGGCGGGAGGCCTGTTCCGACAAGTGCCGGGCGGAACTCAGCCGGCGACGGCGAAAGGATGCTCTACGGACCCGAGATGACGAAATCCGGGCTCTCTTGGCAACCGTCCTGAAGAAGTTGGAAGAAGGTGCCCCGTGAATCGTCGAGCGTTCCTCACGGCTCTCAGTGGCAGTCTCCTCGCCACCCCGCTCGCCGCCGAGGCGCAGAAGTCAGAGAGGTTGGCTCACGTGGGCATTCTCGGCCTCGGTCCAACTCCGAGCCCACAGGAACTGGCGAAGTCAGTCTCGACAAACCCGTTCTGGCTGTCGATGAGACAGCTCGGCTGGGTCGATGGCCAAAACATGGTCGTTGAGCGGCGGTTCGGCGAATCAGCCGATCAGCTTCGCAGAGGCGCCGCTGACCTCGTGCGCCTCAAGGTTGACGTACTGTTCGTTTCGAGCGCGGGTCTGGCAAAGATCCTTCAACTGGAGACAAAAACCATTCCCATCGTGGTCGGTCGCGCCGACAATGATCTTGTTGCCGCAGGACTCGTCGACAGCCTCGCAAGGCCTGGGGGCAATATCACAGGGTCACAGCTCCTGAACGATGAGCTCATCCCAAAGCGCCTCGAGCTCCTCAAAGCGCTTGTACCAAATCTTTCAAAGGTCGCGCTCCTTCGAGAGGATGTCACAACTTCGTTACTCCCCCAGATACTCGATCGGTACGATCAACGGATCGCTATTGCGGCTCGGAGCCTTGGTATAGAGGTTCATACGTTCATCGTGCGCCGAGCGGGGGATTTGGCTCCCGCTTTCCTCGGCATGAAGAAGAATCACGACCAGGGTGTAGTGGTGACGTCGCCAGCCTTCATGTTCGTGCATAGAAAGGCCGTCATCGATCTTGCGGCCACGCATCGGATCCCCGCAATCTATGAGATCCAGGTGTTTGTTGAACCAGGTGGCCTCATGTCCTATGGAGTAAATGCTTCCGAGATGCAGCGACGTGCCGCGGTCTACGTGGACAAGATTCTCAAAGGGGCGAAGCCTGCCGACCTCCCCGTCGAGCAACCGACGAAGTTCGAGCTGGTCATCAACCTCAAGACGGCCAAGGCCCTCGGCCTCACGGTCCCGCAGTCGCTCCTCCAGCGGGCGGATGAGGTGATCCAATAGCCGCCCGCCGGGCCCGCCTCATGGTGCGTCTGTGGCCTAGATGGTCTGCCGCGGTGGGAGCGTAGTCATCATTAACGGAGTGCGGCCGCTGGCCGGGGGCGGGGCCAAGCGTCGGCCGGACTCGGCGGGGCCTCGAACTTGACAGACGCGCGCCCCCGCGGGGGACCCGGGCTCCCGGCGCCCCGCCCGATGGCCCGGGGGTCGCGAGCTCCCCCCATGGCCGAGGCCCAGGGCTTCGGGAGGATCCTGGCCTGGGCGGGGGACCTCTACCCCTGGCAGGTCGCCGTCGTCTTCTACTCCAAGGGCTTCGCCACCGACCGGGCCCGGGCCGTGGCCTTCATGAAGGGGTACGTGCGGGCCTCGCGCTACTACTCCGACGCCGCGCTGACTCAGAAGGAGGGCCGCCCGGCGCCGGGCGCCAACTACGACGAGGTGGTGCAGATCACAGCCCGCTACACGGGCGCCCGGCCCGAGATCATCAAGATCGGGTTTCCCTTCCAGGACCGCAACGGCCGCCTGCTGGTCCCCGACATCGAGCGGCAGATGCGGTGGTGGACGGCGAACGGCTTCCTGAAGAGCGCGCTCCCGCTCAAGCGCGTCGTGGACACCTCCTTCCTCGAGGAGGCGGTGCAGGGGCTCGGGCGCTAGCCCGCCTGACCCACCACGCCGTGCCTTGACGGTGGCGCGGACCGGCGTGTTCTTCGGGGACCGGACGTGGGGACACGTGTGTCAAACCGGAAGACGGTGGACTCGCCTTGCCGCAGGTGGGCCGATCACCTATGCTCGGGCCGGAACAGGAGGAGGCCACCGGGAATGATCATCTACATCGACCGACGCGTTTTCATCGGTTTATTGGCCGCAACTCTGTTCGGAGCGCCAGGTCGAGCGTTCTCGCAGCGACTCGCAAAGTTGCCACGCATTGGTGTGCTGATAGGCGCGTCGCCCCCGTATCCATTCGCCGATGCCTTCCGACGAGGTTTGCACACCCTTGGCTATTCGGAAGGCCAGAATATCGCACTTGAGTTCCGCTACACCATGGGGCGAAGCGACCGCGCCGCCGAGCTTGCTGCCGAGCTGGTCCGGCTGGGTGTCGATGTCATCGTCACCCATTGGACTCAAGCAACCAGAGCCGCGATGGGAGCCACGAAAACGATCCCGATTGTCATGGTGGTTGGCTCCCCCTTGCAAAGCGGCTTCGTCGATAGTTTGGCTCGCCCCGGCGGAAACGCCACGGGCCTATCGGGAATGGATGCAGAGATTGGAGGCAAGCGCCTGCAAATCCTCCGCGAACTCATGCCGGGCCTCGCCCGCGTCGCTGTTCTTGGAACGACCCCGGCCACCAACCCGTACAGCGGCCCCTTCGTGGAGGACCTTCGCCTGGCCGCCGCCGGAGCCGGCCTCCGGCTCGAGCCGGTACTTATCAGCGGCCCCGATCAGTTCGAAAGCGCCTTCGCGCAAATGGTCAGGGCCGGTGCGCAGGCGGTGATAGTCCAAGAGCACTTCGATTTACACCGGACAGTCCTCATTAAGCTCGCGGCCAAGCACAGGTTGGCGTACATGTCGGGCACCCGGGCAACTACCGTCGCAGGAGGCTTGGTCTCCATCTCCGCGAACTGGCCAGCACTTTACGAGCGGGTTGCGTTCTATGTCGACAAGATCATCAAGGGTGCGAAGCCCGCCGATCTGCCCATCGAGCAGCCCACCAAGTTCGAACTGGTGATCAACCTCCAGACTGCTAAGGCGCTCGGCCTGACGATCCCGCCTTCGCTCCTGCTGCAAGCGGATCACGTAATTGAGTGACGAACGGCCGCCCAACAAGACATTCCACCTGACGGCCAGGCTCGCGTTCGCTCGGAGCGTAGTCATCATTTAACGGAGTGCGGCCGCTGGCCGGGGGCGGGGCCAAGCGTCGGCCGGACTCGGCGGGGCCTCGAACTTGACGGAAGATGCCTTCTCAGACGTGCGCCCCCGCGGGGACCCGGGCTCCCGGCGCCCCGCCCGATGGCCCCGGGAGTCGCGAGCTCCCCCAGTGGAACCAAGGACCAGGAGCCCAAGGACCAGGAGCCGATGGCACAGCTATCCTCCGTCAGCTGCCGGCGCGCGCGTAGAAGACTCGCACTCGTGAGTTTGACTTCCCGTGACCAAATCCGTATCACATTTCCCGCACATTGCCATCGCGCCCTCCTGTTTGTAGCCCGATTCTATTCGGCAACTATTCATCTGCCAGGCGGGCCCGGATACGGTAACAGGGTCGACCAGTTAGCACAACCGAGTACCTCGCGTGCGGTCCTTCCGCCGAGTGGGCCGCTCCGCCGCCATACCAGAACTCCACCTCCCTCTTCTGGCCGTCGGGATCGGATCACCATTTCATCCATTTCCAGGGGATCATCGACACGCTGTGCCATCGGGCCGCTGGGGCGGTAGGCGCAGCGGAAACTCACGGGCGAAGGGTTGTCGCACGATGCGGGGCATTCCTGCTTCCCTAGATCCGGACGGTGCCGCACACTAGGAGTGGGTGGAGGCTGCAGGAGTGGGTGGAGGCTGCGCCGAAGAGCGCACTAGTTGCAATAATGCGTTTGCCTCATTGCACTGCCAAGGCGACAGTGACCAGACTGACCCCCACGCTTCAATCGCGCCACCTGGCCAATCGGGAGATGTCCCATGATGGACCGCCGGATCTTCCTCACGACACTCGCTGGCCTCCTCACCGCACCGCGAGCAGCAATCGCACAGCAGGCGGGGAAGGCCTAGGGCTTGCTCGGCTCTGGCGGTATGGGGAAAGAACGCCCGGCCGGGGCCAACGCCCCTCGGCGCGCTTACCGGAGGGTTCTCACCTAGACCTCGCCTAAAATGAAGTCCAATCAAGGCCGTTTCCATAAGCGGAGAGAGTACCATGATATTTGAGCTTAGATTCGAGCGCCCCAAGTTTATTCTCTCCGGATTGGTTGCGCACTTCAAACAGCGTGCAACCGCGCCAGCATGGGCATGCCTCGTTTTGTTTCCTGCGTTCCTGTCGGGATGCGGATATACGGGGGCGGTCAAAGACTTCAGTTTCACAAACGCGTTGGTGGGTGTATCCGGAATGCCCGAAATTGCGGTCGGCGAGAGAGTGAACCTGTATGTCACGGGCACGGGCCAATGCGACACGGTGAGGTTGAATTTTGGCACTGATCTCGGTGGAGGAGAACGCGTCTTCATCTCGGACGCCGATTTCACCAACGTACAGACAGTCAATAGTTTCGCCTACCCAAGCGTCGTGTGGAGAGGCGTGAGAGCGGTTACCGTCGAAGGTGTTGACGACCGGGGGGTAGTCAACGCAAAAGCCTGCACGGGTTTCGCGACAAAGAATATCTTTGTGACCGGTCCAGCACCCACTCGTTCTCATTTTGGAGAATATGGGGTCCATATCTTTAATTCGGCTTGCGTGCAACAGTCGCCGCCATTGACCATGCCACGACTGCGCAAGAACACCGAGGTGAGGATCAAGGTTGACGCGCCGGACCCAACGTCCCCAGTTTATCGCTTGAACGAAGTTTACCGAGGTGGGACTGGTTACACCGCGGATGGAGACGGCGTTGTCGCCGGACCATCGTTTCCGTTTGAGGAAATGTCCAGGTACTCGATCGTATTCAAAGTGGGTACCCAGAGGATTCAAGGTCAAGTCGGCACGACCTTCTTCCAAACGAACCAAGCAGGGCAGTTAGAGTTTTGCGTAAATACCGACAATGCTTCGGGCGAGAATGGGACGTTTATGTTCGAGATCGCGGTCAACGAGTCCAACGCAAGCCCATAACCGTGACGAGCAAATGCATGACGCTAAGGGTGCAGGGCTAGAGGGGACTGGCCCTGTGCAAGGCCGGACCGGCCCGGGCCGGGCCCGGGCGTGATTGACAATGGGAGGTTACGTCACGGGGACGGGGACCACGGACGGGGCGATGGCTGCCGGAGGGGGGCTAGTGTTGACTATCCTCTGCGCGGACTTACGGCGGTCGTGTCAGCGGGTCAGGGGGGTGCCCTCGTGCCCGAAGGCAACATAGCACGCATTGCCGGCCTTCCTGAGCCTTAGAACGGACAGTCAGGCAGAATTCCGACATCCGGAATCGCTCTCGTACAGGGAGATCCTAATGACTTCGTCGGAGCTTCCTCGCCAGTCGCATCGTTATGAGTGCGATCTGAGCGCCACACTCTTCAAGTCTGGCTGGCTCTACGAGCGTCAGTTTCAACGGTATATCCTCCTTTATGCGCCGGATTGGCCGGGGCTGCCCGTTTTCTTGTCACCCGACATCATAGATGCCGTTAATCAGTTCGTCGATGGTGCCAAAGTCGGAGACGTGCTCCGCTCCCTTGCGGGCCATTCCGGAAGGAGTTTGGCGGAATGGCTTGGGATTTTGAATGCCCTGGTCGACCGTGGGTTTTTACGCGACGCCCCTGACCCGAAACGTTTCACCCCCAAGCGCTACCAATCGTTGATGAAGTCGCTGAACATCTGGCTGCACATTAATAATAACTGCAATCTCGCTTGTTCCTATTGTTTTGTCGAGCATTCGAAGCTGCGCATGGAGCAAGACACGCTCGACCGAACGATCTCCCAGATCGGTAAGACTGTCCGTAACCACGGCGTCGAGGATGTGTTGGTGAAATTCGGCGGCGGCGAACCGACCTTATCGCTACCGCAGATGGACTACTTTCACGAAAACCTTTCTCAAGAACTCCGTGATACAGGGGCCGATGTCCATTGGGCGGTGTTAACCAACGGTACCAATGTGACGGAGCAATTCCTGTCGTTCATCGCGCGTGCGAACGCGACGGTGAGCATCTCCATCGACGGATATGGCGAGTACCACGACCTGTACCGAGTATACCGCGCCAATCCCAATTCGCATCGCGAAGGTAGGCCCCAGGGCAGTTGGGATGTCATCAACAGGAACATTGAGACCCTTCGCAGCAAAGGGATCAGTCCTTACATCAACGCGATGGTGGGTCCAAAAACAAGCCCGGGAGTTCCCAAGCTGGCGGAGTGGATCGTCCGAAATCATATGATCGGGACCTTCCATGTCGTTCGGAACCTCGACGACTCGTGGAAGGCCGGTGAATCGAGAAAGGGCCAATACTCCGCTTATTGCGAACAGTTGGCCCGTGATTTCGAGAGGATGTTCCACGAGCTCGAGGATCCGAAATACCAGATCAAACTTCCGAGGTGGATGGACATCGCGGAGTTGTCGTTCGATCACCCTGCTCCCGATATCTGCTGCGGTATTGGATCTGACCACATTGTGATCAAGCACGACGGGTCCTTGGCCTCCTGTCCTATGACGATGCATGAACGGACCGTTGTGCCGGGTGACGACCTATTCGCAGCAGCCCGGGAGACGTTTACAGTGTCGCCTGCAGCCCGCTTCGACAAGGACGTATGTCTCAGCTGTCAGTGGTTCAAGGTGTGTGCAAGCGCCTGCCCGGTCGCGAACCAGCGAATCCGAGGCACACCATTTGCCCAGTCTCCACTGTGCAAGTTCTGGAAATATGTGATCCCGCGCTATGTCGACTTCTATGGAACAAAGCTGCTGCAAGCGCAAGAACGCGGGTTGTGTGACTTGAAGAATGGCAGAGCTCCAGGGCGATGACCGATTGTATTGTAGAGAGGTGCTAACTAACCACGTGAGGAGTAATAACATGACTACCGACAACCCTGGTAACCACTTGGATCACTTGGATTCCATCCTCTTAACCCCAATCCGAAAATAACTGAACCATGAAAGTACAGGTATTGACGTGAAACAGAAAGGCCTCCTGTGTGCTCTTAAGGGAAGCGGAACGTCCCCACGTCACTTCCCACACACAGGAGGCCCCTCTGATGCGCTTGA
>WNGF01000973.1_pt1 | contig 52717 bp, 46 predicted proteins | sample 5400641 | NCBI WGS metagenome assembly WNGF01 (sample SAMN13153371, study PRJNA577476) | soil metagenome | isolation source: 80 cm soil or saprolite under grassland replicate 2 | place: USA:California | collected 2016-06-15 | reverse complement strand
ACTCATCCTTCAGCAGATGGTACGTCTCGCGTGTGATCTGGATCTCGCCGGGCGTACTCTGCGATTCCATCCGACTCGCCGTGTTCACGGCGTCGCCCCAGAGATCGTAGAGGAAGCGCTTCGTGCCGATCACCCCGGCTACGACCGGCCCGGAGTTGATGCCGATCCTCAGCTCGAGGCCCGAGTGGCCGGCCACCGCCGAGGTCGCAACCGCGTCTCGCATGTCGAGCGCCAGGAGCGCGGCCTTCCGCGCGTGATCGGGGCGCGGATTGGGCACGCCCGCGGCGGCCATGTAGCAATCGCCGATCGTCTTGATCTTCTCGAGCCCGTGCCGCTCGACGAGCGCGTCGAAGTGGGAGAAGAGCTGGTCGAGGATGCCGACAACCTCGGCCGGCGGCAAGCGCTGGGCGAGCGGAGTGAAGTCCACGACGTCGGCGAAGAGGATGGAAGCCGAGTCGAAGTGGTCCGCGATCGTGCGGCTAGCGGCCTTCAGTCGCATGGCGATCGAGCGCGGCAGGATGTTCATGAGGAGCAATTCGGATTCCGCCAGCGCCGCATTTCGCTGGTTGGCGAAGGAGGCGAGGAGCGTGAAGGCGACAGCCCCGGTACCGATGACATTCAACGCAAGCATTGTGCTGGTGAACCAAATCGGGAGGTCCGCGTCGGAGAACAGGACCTCGCCCGCGATGCCCAAGAGCAGGAAGACGAGGACGAACGCAACGAACCAGCGGACGGCCTGTCGCACCTCGAGGAAGACGAGGGCTCCGAGCGGAGCCAGGATTCCCCACAGCCCGACCCCTCCGGACGGAAGGAACCCGCCCACCAGCATCTGTCCGGTCGTCGTCGTGAGGAGGATATCGAGGAGCTGAATGACGAGGAGAAGCCGGAAGTTTCGGGTTCGCGCGAACAGCACCAACGAGCCGATCGAGACGGCGAAGTAGATGAACGGAACGATGCCTACCTGCGAGCCGAAGGCGAGGTACACGCTGCCCCACACCACGGAAACGGGCAGGATCAGGACCGCGAGCAGCACGAGCAGCGACTTCCTCTGGCGCACCTCCTGGTCGTCCTCGGGATCCGCGCCGATCCGAGAGAGCAGAGCCGCCCCGTTGTCGATCCAGGCAGTCATGGCTCAGGCGCGCGCGACGGAGACGAGGCCGTGGTCACCTCGGTCACGAGCGGGGGAACTCGACGACCACCACGGTGATCGCCTCGGGTGCCGGCCGGTGGCGGGGCGCCTCCCGCCGTCTTCGCGTGCGGGTCTCCAGCACCTCCACGGTCGCATCTTCACCCGTTTCCGCTAGAGACGGCAAGCGACTCCGAGCCGTAAGCGCCGCTCTGACGGAACAAAGATGGATAGGCTCCGGTCGCGCCGCTCCGGACGCTGCGTTTCGTCAACTTCGCCGACCTGAGCGGTGACAGCAACAACATGTTTGGTAATCAGCCTTGCCTCATCGGCTGTTCCCAGCGGCATCACCCGCGACTGCGCCGACGGTTGGCCGGGCTGCTAGCGTGGCCCGGATGCGTAGTCTAGCAACGCCGTCGTCGGCCACGGAGCGCGAAGCCGACCCACGCATCCTCTCCTGGTTCCTCGCCCCTGCGCTCGTTGGCCTGAGTGCGCTGACAGCAGTTTCGGCGCTGCTCGTCGCCGTCGTTCATCTGCGCGACAGGTTCTCGCTCGACTACGTCTCGGGAGCGTGGATGGCGCTGGCCCGGTACGTGAATGACGGGACCCTCTACCCGCCGCTGTACGACGGTCAGCGATTCGGAGGAACGCGGTTCATGCCGGTCTATTTCGTGCTCCACGCCGGATTGGCACGCCTGACCGGCGAGTACGTCGCTTCCGGCAAGGCGCTCTCGCTCATCGTGACGCTCCTCCTGTTGGCCGTCCTGTTCTGGATCATCAGGCGCCTGGGGTGTCCGCTCTTCCTGTCCCTCGCCCTCGCGAGCACCCCGCTCTTGACGAACGTCGGATTGTTGGCGGCGACGACGATCCGGGGCAATGCGCTCGCCGTGCTCTTCCAGGTGTCCGCGGTTGGCCTTGCCGCCGGCGACAAACGCCGAGGCACGATCCTGGCAGGCGTCCTGTGCGCGCTGGCGATCTTCACGAAGGTGAGCGCGATCTGGGCGCCGGTCGCGATCCTCGTCTTCCTCTATCTGAACGATCGATCGCGGATCCGGATGTTCGCGCTGACGTTCTTGCTCGCGGTCGTCGGGATCGGATCCCTCGCGCAGCTTGCCAGTCGCGGCGAGATGCTCGCGAACGTCGGGACGCTTCTGTTCAGCGGTACGCAGGGAACGAGCGAGGCGACCAGCAAGACGACGGCCTACACGCTCGCGGTCCTGATCGCGGATGCCCGCACCACCTGGGTGCTCATCCCGCTCGCGGTCGTCGGACTCGTTGTCGCGATCACGAGCCGTCGACTCTCCGTCTATCACTTCGCGTGGATCGGGGCGGCAGCTGTTCTGATCCCCGTCATGGCGGACAGGGGCACCGACTTCCAGCATCTGCTGGATCTTGTCGTGCTCACGCCGATCCTCGTGGGGGCGCTTTGGTCGGCAGATCCGCGCGCCGCCCCGTCACCGACGGCGGGACTGATCGTGGCTACGGTGCTCCTCTGGGTCGGTGGATCCGCGTACGCACTCGACCTGCGTGCCCGCACGGTGGAAGCAGGTGCAATGCTCGTCCGGCCCACGTCTGCCGTCGAGTACGGCCTCGAACCGGTTCTCAGTCGGCTCTCTTCGGCGCGAACGGTGCTGTCCGAGGACGCGACGATCCCCGTAGCTCGGGGCGAGCTGCCGATCGTCCTCGACCCGTGGATGCTGCCCGCGATCGAACGCCGGCATCCGGAATGGGTGGCGGCCCTTGCCGGGCGCATCCGCGCCGGGGAGTTCGACCGGGTCGTCCTGGTGAACCGGTTCGAGGAGACCGATCCCAGGTTCGAGGGCTGGTACGCCGCCCAGCTCGGACCCACAGTCATGGCCGCGATCAGGGAACGGTATGAGTGGACTGGCCAGGTCGATGGGTTCCACATCTACGGTCCGACGCCGGCCGGCACGTGAGCCTGCGGGCGCGTCGGGGGCGACCGACTTCGAGCTCATCTACCGCAGAGTCGACACCTAGCGCCGGCAGCGGGGCCTAGCCCAAGAGGTCGAACCTGTAGTTGAGACTCGACGCAGACCCGGATCAGCTCGCATCCGCTAGCACCACGCCTGGAACCAGCAACACCGGCCAGATCGCCCGCCTCCGGACTGTCGGACAGCACACCGACGCGGAGACGGGAGGATTCGAACCTCCGGGGGACTGTTACGCCCCCAACCGCTTAGCAGGCGGCTGCTTTCGGCCACTCAGCCACGTCTCCGGGCCGATTCTACGAAAGCCTTGGGGGCTCCGGTCGATAGGCTAGGCGTATGGCGGGCTCGGACGTCGTGATCGTCGGCGGCGGCATCATCGGCGCCGCGTGCGCGTACGAGCTGGCGCGCTCCGGCGCCAGCGTCACCCTGCTCGAGCGGGACGAGCTCGCGGCGGGGGCCTCCGGTCGGAACATCGGGTTCTTCGGGCTGCCCTGGGATCCCGTGCTCGACCCGATGGCAAAGTCGTCGCTCGAGCTGTACCTGGAGGTGACGGCGGACCCTCCGGTCCCGGTCCACTTCGATCGAGAGCCGATCGGCACGCTCGCCGTCGCCCTCGAGGAGGACGACGCCGCGATGGTTCGCGAGGAGGCGGCGGCGGCGGGGCGCGCCGGCCTCCGCGCCGAGCGCCTTGACGCTCCCGGCCTGAAGGAGCTCGAGCCCGAGGTGACCGCCGATGTCTCGGAGGCGTGGCTGTTCCACGGGGGACGGCGAGTGGACCCCGGTGCACTGACCCTGGCGCTTGCCGAGCTCGCCCGCCGCGCGGGAGCGACCATCCGCCATCACCTCCCCGGTCGCCGATTGCTCTCGCGCGGAGAGTCCGTGACCGGCGTGGCCACCGACGAGGGGATCGTCGGCTGCGACACGGTGGTCGTGGCGGCGGGGCCGTGGTCGACCGGCCTGCTCCGGCCCATCGGCATCCACATCCCGGTGACCGGGGCCCGGGGATGGCTGATCCAGCTCGCGCCGCCCAGACCACTGCTCTCCCACTGGGTCGAGGGCTCGGCTCGTACCCTCTGGCGTCGGCAGGTCGAGCCGGTCACCACACGCGAGTTCTCGGAGGGTGTCGCTCGAGATGACATCGGGGCGGTCATCCAACCTTCTCCCGACGGGACGATCGTTGCCGGCACGTCGCGCGAGCCCGCGCTGGCCTGGAGCGCCGAGGACCTCCACGTCCCCCGAGCGGTGGCCGGGTGCGTCATCCGCCTCCTCCCGGCCCTCGCCGACGCCCCGGTCCTCGGGACATGGTCCGGGATCCGGCCGATGTCCCCCGACGAGCGTCCGTTCGTCGGATGGCTCCGACCCGGGCTGTTCGCCGCCACGGGCCACGGCTCAGAGGGCGTGATCCTGGGCGGAGGCACGGCCACGCTCGTGGCCGCGATGGTGCAAGGGCGCGAGCCGCCGCTCGATCCGACCCCGTTCGATCCGCTTCGGTTCGGCTGATCGAACCGCCCGGTCCTTTGGCGGGGCCCATGCGTAGAATCGCGGAGCACATGCCCATCCTGGCCATCGGCATCTCCCACCGCCGCGCCCCAGTCGAGCTGCTCGAGCGCCTGGCCTTCGCCGACGAGGAGCTGCCAAAGGCATACCGGCGGGCCCTCGACGACGAAGCCATCGAGGAGGCCGTGATCCTGTCCACCTGCAACCGGGTGGAGATCTACGGGAGCGTCCCCGCATATCACGCGGGGTTCCTGGCCCTCAAGCGCCTGCTGAGCGAGTCGCACGCCGTGGATCCCGTCGACCTCTCCGAGCCGCTGTACTCCCACTTCGAGGACGACGCCTGCCGGCACCTGTTCGCCGTCGCCGCCGGGTTGGACTCGATGGTCACGGGAGAGCCCCAGATCCTGGCGCAGGTCCGGCAGGCCCATCGGAGGGCCTCGGCCGAGGGTGCAGCGGGGCCGCGGGTCACCCCGCTGTTCCATGCTGCGACCCGGGCGGGCCGGCGGGTCCGAGCCGAGACCCGGCTGGGCGCCGCACCCGATGCGTTCGTTCGCGCCGGGACGGGCCTCGCGGACGAGCACCTCGGGGGATTGGCCGGCAAGCGAGCCGTGGTGGTCGGAGCCGGACAGATGGCCGCCCTCGCCGTGAAGCAGCTCCGGCAGCGGAGCGTGGCGTCCGTCCGCGTGCTGAACCGGAGCGCCGAGCGGGCCCGGCTGATCGCGCAGCGCAGCGATGCGGAGCACGGAGACCTGTCCGAGCTCTCGGACGCGATCCGCCACGCCGACGTGGTCGTCTCCGCGACCGGCGCGACGGGGCTGCTGATCCACGGATCGACCGTCCGAGAGGCCATGACCGGCCGGACGAACCCGATGTTCATCCTCGACATGGCCGTGCCGCGGGACGTCGAGCCCTCCGTCTCCGGCATCGCGGGCGTCCGTCTGGTGGACATCGACGGGTTGCGAGCATCGGTGGCCCAGGGTGACGCACGGCTCTCCGAGGAGGTCGACAGGGCCGGGAGGATCGTGGATCAGGAGGTGCGACGGTTCGCCGTCCGCAAGCGTTCGGAGCGCCTGGCGCCGCTCATCAAGGCCCTGCGGGAGCGGGGGGAGGCCGTCCTCGCCTCGGAGCTCGGCCGGTTCCGTTCCGAGCTCTCGGAGCTCACGCCGGACGAGCGCGAGGCCGTCGAGGTCCTGGCCCGCGGCATCGTCTCCAAGCTCCTCCATGACCCGATCGTCCGGCTGAAGGAGCTCTCGGGCCCGGGCAACGACGTCACGTACGTGAGGGTCCTGGCGGAGCTGTTCGCCGTCGAGCTTCGCCCCGAGTGAAGCTCCGGATCGGGACCCGCCGCTCCCGTCTGGCCCTGGCGCAGGCGGGCGAGGTCGCCGAGCGCCTTGCCCGGGCGGGCGTCGAGTCCGAGGTCGTTCCCATGACCACGAGCGGCGACCGAGGGGCGCCGGCCGCAACATCTCCCGCCGGGGTGAAGGGCCTGTTCGTCGCCGAGATCGTCCGCGCGCTTCAGGCCGGCCAGGTGGACCTGGCGGTGCACTCGGCGAAGGACCTGCCGGCCGCGGACGACGAGGGGGTGGCGGTCGCCGCCGTGCCTCCCCGGGCCGACCCCTCCGACCTCCTCGTCACGCGGGACCCTACGCTTCGCGGGGGGGCCATGGTTGGGACCTCCAGCCTCCGTCGCCGGGCGCAGCTCCTGGCGCTCCGCCCGGAGCTTCGGCTCGTCGAGATTCGAGGGAACGTCGATCGGAGGCTCCGCAAGCTCGAGGACGGGGAGGTGGATGGCGTGGTCCTCGCCGCGGCGGGGATCGCGCGACTCGGCGCGACGCCGCCGTCCTCGGAGGTCCTCCCGATCGTCCCGGCGCCCGGGCAGGGATGCCTTGCGGTGCAGGCCCGAGCGGACGATCAGGCCACCCGGGAGGCCGTTGGCTGGCTCGACGATCCCGACAGCCGGATGGCATTCGAGGCGGAGCGCTCCGTGATGGCGCGCCTGGGCGGAGGGTGTGCCCTCCCCCTCGGCGCGCTTGCCATCGTCACGGGGGACAGCGTCCGCCTGGTCGCGTTGGTCGCCACCCCCGACGGGTCGCGGATCATCCGGGCAGAGGCCGAGGCGGCGACGCCGGAGGGCGCCGCTGAAGCCGCCTCGGCGGAGCTGTTGGCCGGGGGGGCCCGTGAGATCCTGGCCCAGGTCCGACCGTGACGGCCCGCGGCCCCCTCGCCGGCAAGGTCGTCCTGGTGACAAGGCCGCGCGACCAAGCGGAGGTGCTGGTCCGCGAGCTCGAACGACTGGGAGCGACGACCATCGTCGCGCCGACCATCGAGATCGTCCCGGTCCGTTCGGCCGAGCTGACGAACGCGTTGCACGGCCTTGCGGCCGGCGCCTTCGCCTGGATCTCGCTCACCAGCCGGGTCACCGTGGACGTCCTCGCATCGCAGTTGGAGCCCGCGGAGGTTCAGGCTCGCGTGGCGGCGGTCGGGGAGGGCACCGCGGCGGCGTTCCGCCGGTGGGCCGGGCGCGAACCGGACCTCGTCCCCAGGACGTTCACCACCGCCGCGCTGGCCCACGCGTTCCCCCGGGGGCACGGGCGGGTGCTGTGCGCCCGGGCGGACGTCGCGCCTCAGGGTTTCGAGGAGGCACTCGCCGCGAAAGGCTGGACTCCGCTTCGGGTCGACGCCTACCGAACGAAGATGCCCGAGTGGTTGCCCATCGGGGCCCGTGAGGCCCTGGCCAGAGGGACGGTCGACGCGATCACGTTCACCAGCGCCTCGTCGGTGCGGGGATTCGCCAACGCGGTGTCCGACGTCCGGGGGTACCCGAAGATCGTGTGCATCGGACCGGTCACCGCTCGCGAAGCCAGGGCCCTCGGCCTCGATGTCGCCGCCGTAGCCGAGCCCCACACGATGGAGGGGTTGATGGGCGCCCTCGAGCGCGCGCTGGCCGGTGCCTGACCTCAGGGGCTCGCGCTACCATCGCTCCATGCCGTTCCCTCAGAGCAGACCTCGACGGATGCGGCGGACGCCCGCGCTCCGCTCGCTGATCCGGGAGACCGACCTCACGCCCCGTCACCTGATCGCTCCCCTGTTCGTGAAGGAGGGCATCGCGGAGCCGGTGCCCATCGTGTCGATGCCGGGACAGTCCCAGCAGACGCTGGAGTCCTTGCGCAAGGAGGCGAACGAGATCGCGGACAAGGGCGTCGTCGCGTTCATGCTGTTCGGGATCCCGGCCCGGAAGGACCCCCAGGGCTCCGAGGCCTGGAATCCCGACGGCATCGCGCAGCGGGGGCTCCGGGTCCTTCGCCAGGAGCTCGGCGACGATCACGTGGTCCTCGCCGACCTCTGCCTGGACGAGTACACCGACCACGGCCACTGCGGCGTCCTGGACGACGAGGGCAACGTCGACAACGACCGGACCGTCGAGCTGTACCGGCGGATCGCGGAAGCGCAGGCCGACGCGGGAGCCGACATGGTCGCGCCGTCCGGGATGATGGACGGCCAGGTCGCGGCGATCCGCGACGCCCTCGACGAGAGCGGCCACGGGAAGACCGGCATTCTGGCCTACGCGGCGAAGTTCGCGTCGAGCTTCTACGGGCCGTTTCGCGAGGCGGCCGAGTGCGCGCCACGGTTCGGCGACCGCACCGGCTACCAGATGGACCCGCCGAACGCCGACGAGGCCATCCGCGAGATCCGCCAGGACATCGAGGAAGGGGCCGACGTCGTCATGGTGAAGCCCGCGCTTCCGTACCTGGACGTGATCCGCAGGGCGAAGGAGGAGACCCGCTTTCCACTCGCCGCGTATAGCGTGAGCGGGGAGTACGCCATGGTCAAGGCCGCCGCGCAGAACGGTTGGATCGACGGCCGAAGGGCGTCCCTGGAGATCCTGACCTCGATCCGCCGGGCCGGCGCGGACCTCATCCTGACCTATCACGCCAAGGAAGCCGGGGACTGGCTCGCCGCCGGATGACTGGGCAGCGCCGAGGGGCCGCGCTGAAACGTTCGGGCTCCCTACGGAGACAATGGGATAGCGGAGGCGAGGAGGTTCTATGGCGTTTCAGACTGCTACGTTCGGCGCCGGCTGCTTCTGGGGCGTGGAGTGGGTGTTCCGGCGGGTCCCCGGCGTGATCGACGTCGTCTCCGGCTACAGCGGCGGGTTCGTGGAAAACCCCAGTTACGAGCAGGTCTGCACCGACACGACCGGCCACGCCGAGGTCGTGCAGGTCACGTTCGATCCGGAGCAGGTGAGCTACGAGCAGCTGCTCGAGGTGTTCTGGGCGATGCACGATCCCACGCAGGCGAACCGGCAGGGTCCGGACATCGGCTACCAGTACAGGAGCATCATCCTGGCCCACACGACGGATCAGCGGACCGCGGCCGAGGCGTCCAGGGCCCGGGCCCAAGAGCGATTCGACCGGCCGATCGCCACCGAGATCACGGACTTCGTGGCGTTCTATCCGGCCGAGGGCTACCACCAGCGGTACTACGAGCGGACCGGCCACGAGCCCTATTGCCACGTGCTCCCCATCGGCGTCCTGCGAGAGCTGGGACTCGTTCCGGCGCACGGCGTCTGACCGACGCCTGACGGACGGCGTCCCTAGAATCGCTGCATGACCCGGTCCGAGGAGCTGTTCGAGCGCGCCCGGCGTTCCATCCCCGGAGGCGTCGATTCCCCGGTCCGGGCGTTCGGCGCCGTGGGCGGGACGCCACCGTTCGTCGCGAGCGGGAGCGGGGCCTACGTCACCGACGTCGACGGCATCCGCTACGTCGACTGGGTCCAGTCATGGGGAGCGAACCTGTTCGGGCACGCCTGCCCCGAGATCGTCGAGGCGGCCATCTCGGCGGCTCGCCGAGGGAGCTCGTTCGGGGCCCCGACCGAGGGCGAGATCGGGCTGGCCGAGCGGATCGTGGACGCGCTCCCCTCGATCGAGATGGTCCGGATGGTCTCGAGCGGGACCGAGGCCGCGATGAGCGCCATCCGCTTGGCCCGGGGGTTCACCGGTCGCGACGCGATCCTCAAGTTCCAGGGCTGCTACCACGGGCATTCCGACGCCCTCCTGGCGAAGGGGGCCGGGTCCGGCGTCGCGACGCTCGGGCTCCCGGGGTCCCCCGGCGTGACGGAGGGGGCGGCCTGGGACACGCTCACGGTACCGTACAACGACCTCGCCGCCGCCCGGTCGGCGTTCGCCGAACGCGGCGGCGAGTTCGCCGCCGTGATCGTGGAGCCGGTCGCGGCCAACATGGGCGTCGTGCCCCCCGAGCCCGGTTTCCTCGAGGGGCTGCGGGAGCTCAGCACCGCTCATGAATCGCTCCTGATCTTCGACGAGGTCATCACGGGATTCCGCCTGGCCTACAAGGGGGCACAGGGCCACTTCTCGATCACCCCCGACCTCACGGTCCTGGGCAAGGTCATGGGCGGGGGGTTTCCCTGCGCGGCGTTCGGCGGTCGCCGTGACGTGATGGGGCGTCTGTCCCCCGTCGGCCCCGTCTACCAGGCCGGGACGCTGAGCGGGAACCCCGTGGCGGTGGCCGCAGGGATCGCGGCGCTGGACCTGGCCCGGGAACGGAATCCCTACCCCGAGCTGGTCAAGACGGCCGAGGAGCTCGCCGCGGGCCTCGAGGAATGCTTCGACCACGCCGGCATCGAGGCCACCGTCAATCGGATCGAGACGATGCTCAGCGTGTTCTTCACCGACGGTCCGGTCCGCTCCTTCGACCACGCGAGAGACGCCGACCACCTACGGTTCGCCCGGTTCTTCCACCACGTGCTGGACCGCGGCGTGTACCTGCCCCCGTCCGGCTTCGAGATGTGGACCCTGTCGACGACCCACGGCCCCCAGGAGATCGGCCGAACCCTCGAGGCCGCGTCGTCATTCCGAGGCTGAGCGTTCAGCCCGACACGGCCTGCGATTCCTGGAGCGCCCGGTCCGCCTTCGCGGCGAACACGAAGTCGGCCTCGTTCAGGCCGTCGATCTTGTGGGTCCAGATCGTCACCTTGACCCTGCCCCAGGCCAGCGAGATATCGGGGTGGTGGCCAACCCTCTCCGCCAGCTCACCCACCAGGTTCGTGAAATCCAAGGCTTCCCGGAAGTCCTTGAACCGGTATTCCTTCTCCAGGTGATGGTCCTCCACCACCTGCCACCCGCCTCCCAGGTCGGCCAGGAACGCCAGGGCCTCCTCGTGCCCGAGCGGCGGAACGCCCCCCCGGCACGGGACGCATTCCATCGACGCGAGGTCTCTCATGGCTCCGATGCTCGGGGTGGCCGCCAGTTCCGTCAAGCGGCAGTCGCCAGCCGTCGTTCGACGATCCGTTCCGCGGCCGCCCCGGTGGAGAGGCCTTCGACCGCGGCCGCCTCGAACACCTCGGTCAGGGTGTCGCCGACGCCGAGCAGTCGCTCGTCGCGCTTGACCTCGTCCTCCCCGAACAACTCGAGCGAGGCCAGATGGATGATGCCGCCGGCGCTGACCACGTAGTCCGGCGCGTACAGGATACCGAGCGGCCCGAACAGCTCCGCATCCTCCGGACGGGCCAGCTGGTTGTTGGCCGCCCCGGCCACGATGCGGCACCGAAGCTCGGGGATCGTCTCCGAGGAAAGGACCGCCCCGGTGGCGTTGGGCGAGAACACGTCGCAGACCGTCCGAACTGCGTCCTCGGGGGCCACGATCTCGGCCCCCAGGGCCTCCGCCGCCTCATCGGCCCGGGCCCGGTACACGTCGGTCACGAACAAGCGAGCCCCGGCCTGCGCCAGCAGCCGGGCCAAGGTCCGGCCCACGGAACCGATCCCCTGGACCAGCACCGTTCGCCCCTCCAGATCGGATGAGCCGAATGCGTAGGCGACGCTCGCGCGGATCCCGTGGAACACGCCGGTGGCCGTCGCGGGCGCCGAGCTACCCGATCCCCCGCATGGGACGCTCCGACCGAACACGTACGGGCACCGTTCGCCCACGACATCCATGTCGCGTTCGGACGTGTTCATGTCGCAGGCCGTGACGTAGGTACCGCCGAGCGAGCGAACGAGATCGCCGTACCGAAGGAAGAGCTCGCGCCGCCGATCGTCCTGGGGGACTTCCGGCACCGCGAGGACGGCCTTCCCGCCACCGAGCGGAAGCCCGGCCACCGCGTTCTTCGCGGTCATGGCGCCCGAGAGCCGAAGGCCGTCATGGAGTGCGTCTCCGGGCTCGGCGTAGGGCTTCATCCGAGTCCCGCCGCAGGCCGGTCCCAGCCGGGTGGAATGCACGCAGACGAACATCCACGTCGCGAAGTCACGGTCGAAGCGGACGGCGACCTCCTCACCGTCCCATCGTTCCAGCAACTCCTCGAACACGGAGAGCTACTGCGATGTCGTGGTGATGTGGACGGTCCGGCCGCCCTGTTTCTTGGCCCGCTTGGCGGCCCGCTTCTCCTTGATGTTCTTCTGAGGCTGCCGCTTCTGGCTCTTCTCGCGGCCCTTGTCCTTGGCGTGCACGGCTTTCCCTTCGAACGGGGGCGCTCCAATTATGCGCTACATGAGGTCGGTGAGGGCTTCACGGACGTCCTTTCGGATGCCGGTGATGAACGGGACCTCCTCCTTCGTGTACCGCCGGGCAGGTGACTCGCGGAGCGCCCGGATGCACTCCACGATGCGCCCCAGGTCGTCGGCTTCGAAGGCCAGGATCCACTCCCAGTCGTTGATGCCGAACGCGCTGGTGGTGTTGGCCAGGACGTCGGGGAACCGACGGCCCCGCTCGCCGTGCTCGCGGAGCAGGGCTTCGCGCTCCCCGGGCGGGAGCAGGTACCACTCCGAGGTCCGGACGAACGGGTAGACGTTGAGGAACCGCTTCGGCGGTTCTCCCCTGGCGAAGGCCGGAGAGTGATCCGAGGTGAACTCCGCAGGCTTCACCACGCCCATGAACGTCCAGACGGGTTCGAGCAGCCGTCCCGCGGCGGTGCGGCGGAATTGCACCAGGGCGCTCTGCATCTCGTCGGGGCCCGGCCCGATCAGCCACAGCATCAGGTCCGAGTCGGCCCGGAACCCCACCGTCGAATAGACGCCCCGGACCGCGATCCGGCCCTCCCACTCCTTGAACAGGTTCTCGATCTCTTGGGCGGCATCGTCGGGGTCCAGATCCTGGAATGCCGCCTGGGCTTTGAACACCGGGTACAGGGCGTACAGCGCTTCGCTCATCTCATGTGCTCCCCTTCGATCGAGTGCAGCCGGCCGGCCATGCGCGACCGCACCGCTTCCGCGGCCTCGTTCCCGCCACGGACGCAGTCGGCGATCCCGGGCCCACGGTACGCCGGTCCCACCAGGAACGTCCCGGGAGGAAGGGCCCGCTCGATGGCGGCCACCCGATCCAGGTGTCCCACCTCGTACTGCGGCATCGATCGGGGCCACCGGACCAGGCGCCAGGCCACCGGCTCGGCCGGGAGCGGGAGGATCGCCGCCAGCTGGCGGGCCACACCTTCCGCAATCGCGTCGTCGGGTTGGTCCAGGATGTCCTCAGCGCCCGAACCGCCAACGAAGCAGCGAACCACGGCCCGGTCCCCGAAGACCCGGTCGGGCCACTTCCTGGAGACCAGCGTGCAGGCCGTCATGGCCAGATTCCCTCTCGGGACCACGAACCCCGAGATGTCCGGTAGGCGGTCGCCCGTTCCCTCCGCGTAGACCAGCAGGGCGACGCCCGTGGAGACGTGCGGGATACCTCCGAGAGCCGCCGCGGCCTCAGGCGCGTGCCGCTCGAGCAGGCCGGCCGAGACGACTGCCGGCGTGGCCAGCACCACCGAATCCGCCGAGAGCTCCATCTCCCCGGCACGAACCACGTAACCGGGCCCCTCGGGCTCCACCACCTCCACCTTCATGCCGCATCGCACCCTGTCGCCGAGAGTCGCCGCCAGCGCGTCGGTGAGTCGCCGCATCCCTCCGCGAGGGCGCAGGAACATCGGTGGCGGTGGCGTGGCGTCAGCGGCCGTTCGGGCCGCGGCCCGGGCGCCGCGGATCAGGCTGCCCCGCCGGCGCTCCCACTGGACCAGCTCCGGGAATGTCGCGAGGGCGCTCAGGCGGTCGACGTCGCCCGCGAACAGCCCGCCGAGAAGTGGCGCCACGAGCGAATCGGTTGCTTCGTCGCCGAGCCGACGACGAAGCAGCGCACCGAGGGGTTCGTCCCCTTCCTCCCTGCGAGGCTTCCTCACCAGGTCGCCCAGCGCCTCGATCCGTCCCCGCCGGGACATCCCGTCCCAGCCCCACAGCTCCCGCAGGTCGATGGGGATCCCGAACGGCCCGGCGGGGAAGCGACGGAGCCCATGGTCCGTCCACACGAACGTGACGCCGGTCGCCGGAGCCACGAGCTCGCGAGCCAGGCCGAGCTCCCGGGCGAGCTGGACCGCCCACGGCTTGCGAGCGATCAATGAATCCGGACCCCCGTCGAGCAGGAGGTCCCCGACTCGCACCGAGCGGACCTTACCCCCCGGCTCGGGGCCGGCTTCCAGGAGCATGACATCCATGTCCGTCGACGCAGAGACAAGCCGATACGCCGTGGCCAGGCCGGCCACGCCCCCTCCAACGACTACGACCCTTCCGCTCATGCCGCGGCCACCACGCCGAGGTGCTCCCGCACGATCGCGGCGAGGGCCCGCATGAACGCGGGATCCGCGTTCGGCATCTCGGTCCTGGTGAACTCGATCCCGGCGTCCTCGGCCACCGCCTTCGCCTCGATATCCAGGTCGTAGAGGATCTCCAGGTGATCTGCGGTGAACCCGGCCGAGCACACCACGACGGCGGGGTGGCCGCGTTCGGCGAGGTTCCGGATCACCTCCTCGATCGGCGGGCCCCACCATGGATCCGACGTGCGGCCTGCGCTCTGCCAGCCGATCGCGAACGAGGCCAACCCGAGGCGCCGGGCAACCAACTCGGCCGTCTCCCGGAGCCCGTCCCGATACCGGCAGGAGGGATCGCAGTCGCAGTCCCTGCATCGAACGCTCCCGTCATCGGTCGAGCGAACGGGGAGCGAGTGTGCCGAGAAGACCACCGCCGCCCTCTCCCGGGTGTCCTCGGACAGCGAGGCGATCGCGTCGCGGACCCGGCCCACCAGCAGGTCCACGAACAGCGGATGGTCGTGGTAGCTGCGGACGAACGTGAAGCGAGGGCCGAGTCTCTCCGCGACCGCCCGCTCGACGCGCTCGACGTAGGTCTCGACCGACATCCCAGACCAGTGCGGTGCCATGACGATGCCGATGGCGCGGTCGATCCCGTCGGTTCGCATACGCTCGACCGCCTCGGCGATGAACGGCGGTGAGTGCTTCATGCCGATGTACGTACGGAATGCGCCGTTGTATCCGGCGTTCAGCTCCGCGTCCAGCCCGGCCGCTTGCCGACCCGTGATGTCGAGGAGGGGGAATCGGTTGCCGATGGCAGCGTACCGTTCTCTCAGGGCGGCCAGGTGCTCCGACGAAGGGGGCCGGCCACCTCGGATGTCCGTGTAGTACCGCTCGATATCCTCGGGGCCGCTCGCGCTCCCGTACGCCATCACCAGGACGCCGATGGGATCCGTCACGTGGCCGCCCGCTCCGTCGTCCGATGCACCAGGTCGACCAGGCGCCCGAGGTTCTCGACCGGCGTGTGGGGAAGCACCCCGTGGCCGAGGTTGAACACGTGGCCGTTACCTCCCGCAGCCCGGCGAAGGACGCCGAGGGCCTTGGGTCGCAACGCCTCCCACGAAGCCAGGCACGCCGCCGGATCCAGGTTGCCCTGGATGGATCGGTCGCGTCCGATCCGATCCCACGCCGCGTCGAGCGGCACGCGCCAGTCCACCCCGATCACATCCCCCCCGGCCCGGGCCATCAGCCCCAACAGCTCGCCGGTCCCCACGCCGAAATGGATCGACGGAGTCTCGAGATCGGTCAGGCCGGCGAAGAGACGCTGCACCGCGGGGAGCACGAACCGCTCGTAGTCATCGGGATCGAGCGCGCCGACCCAGCTGTCGAACACCTGCACGGCCTGGACTCCTGCCTCGATCTGGGCGCGCAGGTGCACGAGCGCGAGGTCCGCGAGACGCTCGGCCAGGCGCGTCCACAGGGGAGGGTCCTCGTGCATCAGGGCCTTCGTTCGCGCGTGGTCGCGCGACGGGCCGCCCTCCACCAGGTAGCTCGCGAGGGTGAACGGACCCCCGGCGAAGCCGATCAGAGGGACGGTCAGCTCCTTTCGTAGCAGCCTGATGGCCTCCAGGACGTGGGGGACGTCGGCCTCGGGCTCGAGTGGCCGCAGCCCCTCGATGTCGCGCGCCTCCCTGATGGGCCGCTCGACGACCGGGCCCACCCCGGGCTCCAGTCGGACGCCGATCCCGACCGCGGCCAGTGGCACCATGATGTCGGAGAAGAGGATCGCCGCATCGAGATCCATGCGCCGGAGAGGCTGGAGCGTCAGTTCGACGGCGAGATCGGGCGATCGGACGGCTTCCAGCACGTCTCGTTTCCCGCGCAGCTCGCGATACTCGGGGAGATACCGGCCGGCCTGGCGCATGAACCACACCGGGGTCCGGTCAACGGGCAGGCGCCGGCAGGCGCGGAGGAACCGGTCGCTCGTCGTGCCGGGGGCCATCTCCCCCAGGATACGGATGTCCCGCGACCCTCAGCCCGCGTTCGCCGTCTCCCGATGGAGGGAACCCTCGCTCGGCGGGCAGGCCGGCAGCACCACCTTGAACGCGCACCCTCCCGTGGGGGCGTCCTCCACGGTCACCGAACCGCCGAAGGACTCGGCAAGGCCGCGGACGATGGGAAGGCCGAGCCCCAGCCCGGGCTTGCCCCGGTGCGGACCGAGGCGGGAGAAGCGCTGGAAGATCAGCTGCCGGTTCTCCGGAGCGATGCCTGGTCCCGAGTCGACGACCCAGATGGTAACGCCGCCCAGGCCGGGTTCGACCTCCACGCGGACGGGCGGCCGCCCGTACTTGTGGGCGTTGTCCACCAGGTTCTCCAGGATCCGGCGCACCGAATCGGCGTTGGCAAGGATCGGAGCTGACAGCGGCGCCTGCACGAGCACCGGCCGTTCGCTGATCTCGAAGTTGGCGGCCACCATGCGCGCGACCTCCGACACATCCACGGGGCCGAGGGAGGTGGCCGTCCGGCCCCGCTCGAGTCGGCTCGAGATGACCAGATCCTCGATCATCGAGGCCAGGTACCTGGCGTTGCGATCGATGATCTGCAGGAGCTCCGCATGGTTCTCGCGGAGCTCGGGGCGCTGGACACCCTCGGTGGCCGCCAGGACCGCGGTGAGGGGGGTCCGGAGCTCGTGGGTCACGATGTCCACGAGCTCGGTCTTCATCCGGTCAAGCTCCATCAGCTCGACGACGTGGGCCCGCTGCGACTCGAACAGGCGGGCGTTGGCGACGGCTCCCGCCGCCTGCTCCGCGAACAGGCTGAGGGCCCGAAGGTCGTATTCGGTGAACAGTCGATGGGGCTCCGCATTGACGCTCAGCACGCCGAGCAGCTCACCCCGGTTCACCAGCGGGACGCACATCGCGCTCTCGACCGGGTTATCGCGCATCGGCAGGTCCGGGAATTGGGAGGGGTCTGGTCGTCCGCTGATCAGCAGTGGCTCCAGGGTCTCCGCCACCCGGCCGGCGATGCCCTTGCCGATCCGTAACCGACGGTCCCGTGCGGCCTCGTTGCCCATGACGCTCGAGGCCACGAGCTCGTCCCCCTCGACCATCATGATCGATCCACTCTTGCCGGCCAGCAGGTCGGTGGCGCTTCGCAGGATCACCTCCAGGACCGCGTCCAGCTCGAGGATGGAGTTCATGGCCTTCCCCGCATCGAGGAGCAGCGAGACCTCGTGCAGGCGGCTCGAAAGCGCGACCGTGAGGACCCGCTCGTCCGTCAGGAGGCGAGCGAGCTTGCGGAGGTGGAGCTCCTTCTCGATGGCATAGGTGCAGAACGCGAGGGAGAGCACCACGACGCCCCACCGCAGGGCCGCCGGAGACACGAACGTGCGCGGGGCCCCTGGCCACACCGAGAGGAACGCGATCCCGGCGCTGACGGACACCAAGAGGACGGTGGTGAGGATCCATAACTGCATCCGCCGCTGCTCCACGGCCTCCAAGGAGGGCGTGGCGAAGCCGCGCAGGCCCACCACCCTGGCCTCGCGGCGGATGCTGTCGGACAGCGGAGAAGCGTCCTCTGCCATGGTTCCCTGCAGGAATATCGGAGGGAGGGAACCCCTCCTTGATCGCCGGCGGGACCGGCCCCATCAGGTGGACTAGGCTTGGGCGCTGATGGAAGAGGTTGATCCAAGACTGAGGAGGTCTTCATGAGCGACGTCCCCGGCGGGCCGATCCCGCCGCCGCCGCCTCCACCGCCGGGGACCCCCCCGGGACCGGGAGGCATCCGCCCACGGACCCTGGGGGAGATCCTGTCGGAGGCGTTCCGGATCTACAGGGAGAACGCGGCGAAGCTGATGGTGATCGTCGCCGTCATCGTCGTGCCGCTCTCGTTCATCAGCGCTGTGCTCGTTCGCCTCCTGGGCGAGCCGAAAGCGCACAGGGTCGAGATCCTCGGGCAGCCGGCGACGATCGAGTATTCCCGGAGCTTCGGGGTGACGATCTTGGTGATCCTCATCGGGGCGGCGATCGGCGTGATCATCTGGGCCATCCTGCAGGCGGCGATGCTCCGCGGCGCGGCCCAGGCGACCATCGGCGACCCCGTCGACGTCGAGGCGAGCTACCGATGGGGCCTCAACCGCTTCGGAAGCGTGCTCTTGGTCGCGTTCCTCGTGGGGATCGTCGTCGGCGTGGGGTTCATCCTGCTCGTGATCCCGGGAATCATCTTCCTCGTGTTCTTGTCCGTGAGCGAGCCCGCGCTCATCGTCGAGAACCGCCGAGGGACCGATGCCATGAGCCGCTCCTGGAACCTCGTGCGGGGCCATTTCTGGCACGCGCTCGTGGTCATCCTCGTCGCGGCGATCATCACGGGGATCGTGCAGGGCATCCTCACGGCGATCGGCGGAGACAACTGGTTTGTCCGGTGGATCTTCACGGCCATCGCGCAGATCATCACGGCGCCGTTCACCGCGCTCGTGACCGTGCTGCTGTACCTGGACCTGCGGGCCAGGAAGGAAGCCCTGACCGCGGAGAGGCTCCGCACCGAGCTGGCGTCAAGCATGTAAGCCCTGAGCTCCATGGAAGAGGCCGCAAGGGTTGCAAGAACCCGCGGGGGGACCCGTCATCGTCGAGCATGACAGCTCGCATGACCGCTTTACTCCCCATCGGCTCATGTACCGCAATCACGCGGCCGGTGGCAGACTGTGCCGGTGGATGACGAGAAGCTCCTGGCCCAGGCGGAGCAGGCCCTGACCGAGATCAAGGTCAACCATGGGCTGTCGGACCATCAGGCCTCGGTGCTCGCCGCTCTTCGGATCCGGCTGAAGGGAAAGGCCGGGAAGTCCCTGGAGGAGATGCTCGCGGCGGCGGACGACCTCAAGCCCGGGCTCGAGGAGGAACAGGCCAAGGCCGAAAGCGAGCGCAAGCCCTCGCTGGACGATCTGCTGTCCGAGCCGAAACCGAAGCCTGACTGGCCATCCTGATCGGCCGGCGGTTCATCGAACGTGGAACGGGCCGGGTCCGATGTGGACCCGGCCCGTTCATGACGCTCGCTCGCGAGCGCGTCGGCCTCTCACGAGGGTTCGTCCGGTAGACCAGCCGGAGCTCGCGAGGTCGGTGAGCTGGTTGGATTCTGCCGGTCGCCCGGCATGACGGGCGGGGGCGGTGGCCCCGGCCCGCGAGGGACGGCTCAGCAGCCAGTCACCTCGGGGGTCTCCTGCTCTCTATGCAAGTAGGACCACCTCCTTTCTCCCGTGGCAGCCATGGTGCGGCAGAACCGCGGGTATGGCAACCACCCTGGTGGGCACGGCCGACGTGACAGATCAACGGCGGCACGGTCGATCTGATGGGCCCGAGAGGGAGCGAAGATCCAAGGCCGCTGGCGACACCAGCGGGCCGAACCAACAGTGTTCAGGGGAGGACGGTGAAGGTGTCGATGGCGACCTTCGTGCCCTCGGACCTCGGCCGGGAGGTACCGAGCACCACGATGCGGAGGTCGTGCTGACCGAGGCCCAGCCCGGTGAAGGACCTCGGCTGAACCGAGGTGGTTGCGGCGTAGTTGTCCACGGTGGTGGCCAACACCCCGTCGACGAAGATGTTCGCGCGTCCCTGGTCGGGGCCGCGCACGGTCGCCCAGTCCACCCCGGTGCCCCAGAACGCGAAGGCAGCCTCCGACCGAGCCAGGTCCGAGGTCGCGACACCGCCGAGGGATGCCGCCCTCAGCTTCGACGTCCCCCAGGACAGTGTCAGCTCCGGGTTCGACACGATCCTCGCACCCGCCCCGAACGCATCCACGACGACCTGCGTGTCGGTCCCCGCTGAGGATCCCTTCACGCCGAGGACCTTGATCGTGATCGTGTGCTGGCCCGGCCCAAGGTGCCGGAACGTGCGTGGCACCCGGACGTGCCAGGCGGGGTCGTACTGGTCGAACGTGCCCCGGAGATGCTGGTCGATCGACACCGATGCCTTCCCCTGCGTCGGGCCTCTCGCCGTGTACCAGGTCACCGAGCTCCCGGTGAACGCGAACGTCGCGGTCGCCCCGGCCGAGCGCTCGACCATGTACGAGCGGCCGTACGCCCTCGGCGCCCGGACCTGTCGCCAGGTATAGGCGATCGCCGGACTGCCCTGCTCGACCTCCGTCGGCGGAGCGAACGCCTGCTCGACGGGCGTGACCGGGTTGCCCGCCAGGTCCACGATCTGCGGCACGACGCCGGCCGGGTTGACGGCCGCCGTGTAGGACTGGCCGGGGATCAGCGGGCCGCTCGGCGTGATGATCGCCGTGTTCACCATGCCGGTGGAGCAATCGACCCGCTCCCCCCTCCTCGACCAACACGCAAGCGTCGAGGGCACCGTGCTCGTCGTGCCCAGGGCCGTCACGGCGACGTTTGCCTTCGTCACGCCGTGGACGATCTCGCTGAACGAGACGGTGATGGGCCCCTCGACGCCGGTGGGGGTCGCGACCGTGGCGACCGGGGCGGCCGTGTCGGGTGAGGGGATCGTGACCGGCGCGAAGTCCGAGCTCTCGTACCAGTCGAGGTCGACGCAGCCCGAGATACCGGGGACCGTGCCGCAGTTGCTGTACTGCCAGAATGCCCAGCCGTTTCCCTGCCAGTCGTTCGCCGGCACCGTCGGCTCCGCGACGAACCAGTGAGCGATCCAGAGCAAGGAGTACCCTGCGTCGGCCACCGCGGTGGTGTCCCCGGTCCGATTGGCCCATCCGTTCGGGCTCGTGTAGACCATGGGGCGCACGCCGGTACGGGCCGTGACCTCGCCGAGCCACGCGAGGATCCACGCCGTGAGCTGCGCCTGCGTGAGGTCCCCGGAGCGCTCGAGGTCGAGGACCGGCACGATGTTCCCGGGGCCGAGCTGAGCGGTGTCGACGAAATGGTCGGCCTCGCCCGTCGGGTCGTTGGGATGCAGATCCGGCCGGGCGAAGTGGTAGGCGCCGAAGACGAGCCCGGCCGCCATCGCGCCGGCGCGGTTGGTCGCGTACGTCGGGTCGACGGAGAACAGGCCCTCGGTGGCCTTCGCGATGACGAACCGCTGACCCGAGGCCGCCACCTGTGCCCAGTCGATCGTGCCCTGATGGTGCGACACGTCGATCCCCGGTGTCGCCCCGACCGGTTGCTCCGTGGCGACGTACTGGCGAATCGGGGACTGGAGAGACCGGCCGCCGTACCCCGATCCCTCCGCAGCCGCTGCGGGGACCGCAGAAATTGAAACCACGACAAGGGTCACGATGGCGGCCGCGCTGGCCGCCTCTCGGATCATTCGTCGTATCGTCGCTATGCACCTCCAGAGGTGACTACGCTGCTCCGAACCTCGATGAGTGACGCGTCCCCTCGTCTCTTTAGAACGTCCGAGTGGCCGCCGGGTTGCCATCTCGCTGTGCCGCGGTCAAGGACGCCCCACGCTGGACGCTCTTCAATCACGCTCGCCAGCCCACGGCAACGCCACTCGGGAGACGTCGAGCTCTTGTAGTCGGCGTGACAAAGGCCTCAAGGTCGAGCGAGAGAGCCACGGCCGGTCCCGATTCCCTTCGCGTGTTCACGATAACAGGACGCTTCAGGGCAGCCTCGGGTTGCCCCCTCCGACATGGCCGATGAGAACGACGATCCCTTCGCGACGCGACGTGCAGGCATACGACCCCGGCCGAGGGCGGTCGGTCCTGTGGGTAACGCCGACATCTTGGGGGAAGCAGAAAGCTTGAGCGCTCGACGAGCGAGATGCCGATGGAAAGTGTAATGAGCGCAGGTGCGAATCGAACCCGCACCGAATGGAAGCATGGGACGGAGACCATGCTGTTCCGCGTCCCTAACGAATTGCAAGACCCCCACATCCCGTGATACCGGCCTTCGCTGCCAGCTCACGTTCGTCCCTGACATCCCCTCGAAGGCTTCGTCGGGCGCGGGCGACGTTGCGCTTGTCAGAGCCAATCGCTCTCTCCAGGCGGGTGATCGAAGCGTTCGTCTCACCGAAGGCGGAAAGGAACCTGCCCACCAGCACGGCATCTTGCTCGGGCCGCGGGAGGCCGCGAATCGCGTCGAGCGCCTTGAGCCGGAGATTGCGGGCTCCCTCGAGTTCGCGGCGCGTTAGATTGCGGCCCAGATCCACGCGCCCTTCCGATAGCTGCACGGACGCGCACGCATCGTTGGCGCTTGCGGCGAAGTCATCCTCGGCCGGGCTGTCAACGTGTCCCGCGTAAGCGATCACTCCCAAGAGGACGGCGAAGACTACGGCCAAGACTACGGCCCCGACCGCGAACCAGCTCCTCTTCGAGCGCGCCGGTCGCAAAGCGCTTTCGATCATTCGAGAGGGCAAGGGCTGGGTCCGGATCGCGTCTTCATGCTCCGCGGCGGGATCACCGGACGGTCGCACCTCGGCGGATCGGATCTGATCCGGTTGCAAGGTTGGTAACACGACCGTCTCCGCGGCTTGCCAGTCCGGCTCAATCTCAAGCGTGGTCCGTCCGACCCTGACTTGGTCACCGGGACCCACCGTGATGGGCCTTCGAATCCTTTCACCCTTGACGAAGGTGCCGTTGGTCGAATCGAGGTCTTCTATGACAACCGATTCGCCCGAGCGTCGTAGCACTGCATGGCGTCGCGACACCTCCGGGTCCTTCAATACGAGATCGGCGTCCTGGCGACCGATGACCACCTCCACGCCCAGTTCGACCCGACGGCCAGCCTCCGGACCGGTCTTGATCACAACCGCTGGCAACCCTCACCCCCTGGGGTTCCCGGACGACACCGCCACGACGATCGCCTGGCTGGTCTTCGATATCGGTCGAGTGACAGCGGACCTTGACGTCGCGCGGTGCCAGGCAACTGAGTCCGACTTTGGGGGCTTGGTTGTGCATCGCTCGTCCACTTTTGGCTTGACTGCCGAGTCGAGCAGAGCGTGCCGGTTGATCGAAGCCAAGCGCATCGAGCCGCGGATGCCCTCTACCACTTCGTGCAATGTCTCATTGGCCACTCGGTTTGCCCGCCCAACAACGGGCTATGACCTTGCGAGGTTCGCCTGCGCCAGCCGGTCAACTATCTTCGGGGCCACACCCGAGTCTCTCTCACGCAGAGCGCTACCATTCCTCCGCCGGCTCCTGCTGGAACCCCCTCCCGAACCAGCGGCAAGGCCCGTAGGGGGCTGTAGCTACCGCGGCCTTCGTCCATCTTAAGAGGGAGACTGGGCGGCGTTTTCAGCGTGAGGAATTCTTGGCAGCCGGAGCAGCGCACATTGGGTGGCTGTCCTGGTCCTCCCGTGGCACGCTGCCTCTGGAACGATGCGTCGAGATTCGCGAGGGCCCCTCATCCTCATCGCGCTCTTCGTGGCGGCGGGGCTTTCGGTCGCCGGGTACCTCGTGGTTTTCGTTCACCTGATGCGCCTGTCGCCCCCGATACCGGCTCTGCCCAGCCCTCCTCGCTCCATCGTGAGCGTCCCTCCGACCAAGCCCGCCTGCCCAACCGCACGCCTTCCCCACGCCGCCCGCCTGGGGGAAGTGGCCTGGATCCAAGCCGGCTCGCTCATGGTGATCGACCTCGGGACGTGCCGACAGACGATCCTGGTCCGCACCGGCGCCGGGCCACCGGTACGGTTCAGCCCTGACGGCAGGTGGCTGGCCTTCCGAGACGGCGAGGTGGTGCCCTCGGCGGGAGGGGCGGTGCAACAACCCTTCGGATCCCCGGTCAAGACCTGGGAGTGGTCACCGACCGCCGACGTCCTGGCGGGAGTGAGCGAGACGGAGGGCGTGCTCATCGCCGGCCCGGGGAGCGGGCCGATCGCGTTGCTCCCGGGGGGCTCGAGGGTTGGCCACCTGGCCTTCTCGCCAGACGGGCGACGCCTTGCAGTCGATCGGGCGGGGCGAGGGCTCCAGGTGCTCGACGTCGCCACCGGGCAGGCCCGGACGGTCTTTCCCCAGCCGGATGCCGCCTTGGTGCCGGAGGTAGCCGGGTGGTCGAAGGACGGACGCTGGGTGCTCTATTGGCGGGGACCGGTCGGCAAGGAAGGCGGACCCCTCGACGCCGTCCCCTCCTCGGGCGGTCCGTGGGTGAACGTGTTCGACCCGGTGCTCCCCTACCGTGACTTCCTCTCCTCCTGCGGCTCTCGGATCGCCCTGTCCGCCGGTGCCGGACAGCAGGTGAGCACTGGGAAGCAGATTGTCCTCACCGGGCCACCGGACTGGGCCTTCCACGACCTCACCGACGACTTCACCAGGAGCTGGTTCTGGCCGGCCTGCTCGCCCGACGGGCGGTGGGTCGCGGCCACCGACACCTACAACCAGAAGGAGTCGGCGAACCAGACGGTCCCCAGGGCGCTGTGGCTGCTCGCCGCCGACGGGTCCTCCCGCCGGCTCCTCGTCCCCGGCACCAACGGGGCTCTGGAGTTCCCGCAGTGGTCATCGGATGGATCGGTCATCCTGGTGGTCCTGCGTTCCGGCAGCCGTTGGTCGTCCCCGGGGAGCCTGCTCCTGATTCGGGTGGACCCCAGCTCCGGTCGTCTGGTGAAGCTCGTGGGCCCCATCGGGGACCTGGGGAGCGCCCCCGGGCCGAGCGGGCACCAGCTGTGGTCCGCGATCAGCGACTGGCACCGTCTGTGATCTCACCCGCCGCGCCGTCTCATCGTCCCAGTTGTGAATGATCGCCGAGAGAAGGTAGCCCCAGGCTCCCGGTAGAGCGGATCGAAGAAGCTCCCGGCCACGACGGCGGCTTGGTCCGCGAGACCCGCCCCCGCCAACGCCTTGCGGGCCGCGTCGGCGGGACCCAGGCAGATCGACCACCGCCGGAGCACCGGCCACTCGTTCATCAATGCGATTAGCAGTGTGTTGGTCCTCGCGGCTGGGAACTTGTCCGGCCGGTCCGCCGAAGGACGCCACACCCACCTTCCGGAATGCTCGGTCCTACACTCGCGCGGTGAGCGGCCCGGGGAGCGGTGAGCACGACCTTGCCGAGACACCTGGGCGACTGACGAGGGCTGCGGTCCGGCTCGAATCACAGCGTCCGTCGGTTCGCGCCCTGCTCGCCTTCCTGTCGTATCTTCTCCTCTCGCTGGCACTCTGGAGCCGGGGCGTCATCACCCACCTGTCGACGCGCTACGTGGGCGTCGGCAAGGAGGACGCCAAGCTCTACGTCTGGACCCTGGCGTGGTGGCCGTACGCTCTTCGGCACGGCCTGAACCCCCTTCACTCCCCGCTGGTCTGGGCTCCGGCCGGCGTCAACATGGCGTGGATATCCGGGATGCCCGGTCCCGCACTCGCCCTGGCTCCGGTCACGATGGCCGCGAACGCCGTCGCCTCCCTCAATGTGCTCCTCCTTCTCTCGCCGCCGCTCGCGGCGTGGGCCGGCTATCTGCTTTGCGACCGGCTCGCACACTCGTTCTGGCCGGCGGTCGCCGGTGGGTTCGTGTTCGGGTTCTCCACGTACGAGGTGGCCCAGATGCACGGGCACGCGAACCTCGTACTGGTCTTCCCCGTCCCGCTCGCCGCCTACCTCGTGGTCCGCCGGATCGAGGGGAGCCTCGGTCGAGTCGCGTTCGTCGCACTCCTCACCCTGGTGCTCGTGGCCGAGTTCTCCATCTCGACTGAGGTCTTCCTCACGATGACGTTGTTCGGCGGGCTCGCGATGGCCGGCGCGTACGTCTTCGGTCCGAGGATCGGCCGTCGCGGCGTCCTCGACACGGCGGTCCTGATCGCCGCCTCGTACGCAGCGACGGCCGTCCTCGTGAGTCCGTATCTGGTCGCGGCGCTTTCGGCCGTTCCCCCGGTCCGATCCGCAACGGCAACACCATCTCGGTCGACCTGCTCAGCTTCGTACTGCCGAGGTTCAGCACGCTGGTCGGCGGAAGCGCGTTCCGGCCCCTCACCCGGCGGTTCCTGGTGACCGACGTGGAGGACGGGGCCTATCTCGGCCTGTTCCTGCTCGTGATTGTCCTGTTCGCCATCCGCGACAGGCGGCGGCGCTCGACCTGGCTCCTCGTCGCAGTCGTCGCGGCGGCTGCTGTGGCCGCGCTCGGGCCCGTCCTGCACATCCACAGCCATCCGTCCGTCAGGCTGCCGTGGTCGCTCACGGCCGGTAAGCCACTGCTTCGGGACGCCGTGCCGGCCCGGCTGACGCTGTACCTCTGGCTGGCGACCGCGGTGATCGTCGCGCTGTGGCTCGCCGGGGCGCGAGGACGCACGGCGTGGGCGTCGTGGGGTGTGGTCACGATCGGAGCGCTGATGATCCTTCCGGTGACCTCGTCGCCCCCCTACCGTCCCCCGGTCCAGGTCCCGGCATTCTTCACCCGGGGCGACGACCGCCGGTACCTCGCGCCCGGCGAGATCGTCCTGGCCATCCCGGCCGAGAAGGGACAGGAGATGCTGTGGCAGGTGGAGTCGGAGATGTACTTCCGCCTTGCACGGGGCTACGTCGGCGTTCCCCCCACGCTGGTCACGACCGGGGCCTTCGGCAAGAACGGGGAGATCCCTCGATACCCGCCGGCCTTTCGCGGCTTCATCGCCGCGCACGATGTCGGCGCGGTGGTGGTCGAGGACTCCGCCGTCCTCACCTGGCTGGACGACCTGGGGAGCCTCGGTGTGAAACCCCTTCGGGTCGGCGGTGTGGCCGTGTACCCCGTTACTCCAGCCGCGTAGTCGCCTCGTTGCACGAGCCGCCGCGACATGGAAGGGGGACGATCTGCCCCGGCATGTGCCGCAGCCGTTTCGCCATCCTGATGTTCCTCCCTCCGCCGACCCTCGTGGGCAACGGACGCACATCACGGGTGGTCCGATCTCACGGGGTCGGGCCATGCGCCGGCGACGGCTGCCCGATGATGTGCGTAACGGGGAGGCCATACGCGGCCTCAACCCGGTGCGGCAGGTCCATCTTTAGCCAGCGCGACATGCCCGGCGGAAGCGTCGACAGGATGATCTCATCGAACGGCTCGCGCATCAGCACGTCGGCGATCGCCTGGATGGGCCGTTCGTCACCCACCTCGCCCGTGGCCGGCGCGCCGAGCTCCCGCAACGCGGCCAGGGCGCGGTCGAGGCGTTCCTGGGCCAGCGCCTGCGCGTCGCCCTCAGTCCAAGTCGCGTGCTCGCGCGCATGCGTAGCCGGAACAATGACGTGGAAGCGGCAGTCGCCCGCGCGCATTCGCTCTCGCACCGCGCTGAGCAGGTGGGCCCCGCCGAGGGTCTGGTTCGCCACGACCAGGTAGCTGGGCATCGAACCACCTCCTGGGCCGATCGTACAACCGCCCATGGGTTCGGCCTCTCTTGCATCGAGGACAGCGGCTGGTAGACCGCCCACGCTCCGGCTGGGAGCTGAACCAAACTGAGCCGCTCCCGCTATCCGCAGCCCGCCCTCGCCACCTCGTGTCGAGACCACGACGGGGGAAGGATGCCAAGCGTCACATCCGAAAGAGTGAACCCCGCGGGGAACTCGACCGACCCGGCCACCCGTGTCACGACCCTGCGGTCCCTCGAGCGGCTGGCGGAGAGCGCTTGAACCGCATCGCGGCAGAACTCCGTCAGCTGCTCTCGTCCCCTCTCGGGCTCTCCGCGACTCGCCAGCGGCCCAACCCACGGCCTTTGAACCGCGAGCCCAGCCACGAGGAGCATCAAGATCTCCCCGCCCAGGATAGTGGCCGATGCCTTCGAGGGAAGTTCCGGCTTGCCCGAGGAGGCGGGAAAGCCCGAAGATGTCACTGCGATGAGGGCCAGGATCTGGGGTCTGTCCAAGAGGGCGGCGAACTACCCGCGCGCTCCGACGCCGGCGGTTCGGTGCGATCCCTGCAAGTTGCGGGCTCGAGCTCTAGCGCTGGCGGCGCTGACGGCATCACTTGCCATCGTCCCTCTCGGTGCCGCACCGGCCTGGGGCGGCGGCCGCTTCGACGACGAGCGGCCCGCCGGATACGACATCAACCCGAAACACCAGAGCAATTGGGAGCCGACGGTTGCAGTCGACCCGAACCACCCGAGCCGCGTCTACCAGCTGATCACCGGCATCAACGCCCATGCCTGCAAGGGCAGCTGCCCTGGTACCAGCGTCCTGTTCCGGCGCTCCACCGACGGTGGCGCGACCTTCGGCCCGGAGACCTTCGTGTGTGTCGTCGCGTGCAAGACGATCGGGTGGCAGTTTGACCCCCAGATCCGGGTGGCGAACGACACCAACGCGGCGTGCAGCTGCGGGACGATCTACGTGGCGTTCATGGACCAGTACGACCCGGGCGTGCAACTGTTCACGTCCCGCGACGGCGGCGATACCTGGAGCGCTCCGGTCACCATGAACGGCGGGCTCACCTACATGGACAAGCCCATCCTCGTGATCTCCCCATCGGGCCGGGACGTCTACGTCGTGTTCAACCACAAGTTCGACAACATGGTCGTGGCCTCTCACGACTACGGACAGTCCTTCCTCCCGCCCCAAAAGGTGAACGACGACCACCTGTGGTGGTACGCGAACGGTGGGGCGTACGCGCCGAACGGCAACGTGTACTTCGCGCTCGACGGCGAGAGGAGCCTGTCGGGACACGGCCATGACTTCGCCGGACCGGTGGAGGTCGCGTTGCTCCGGTGCTCGCCCTCGACGACGAGGCCGTGCGCCAACCCCACGCTCACCTCCTTCGGCGTCGCCGCCGCCCCGCCACCGTGTCCGGTCCCTGGGTGCTATCCGGACTACTTCGCCGCGACGGGCTCGATCGCGATCGATGCAACCGGCCATCTGGTCTTCGCGTACACGTTCTCCGAGGAGCCGAACGGGCCGAAGCGCCTGTACGTGCGAACCTCGGACGACGGGGCGTCTTGGACCACCAAGATCCTCGTGAATGCCCTCGGTGACAGCAGCGTGCCTCAGATCGACAGCGGTCCCGCTCCGGGGGACTTCCGCCTCGCGTGGCAGGACGACCGGACGGGCAGCTTCAATACCTGGTACAGCCAGACTGCGGATGGCGGGGGCACGTGGGGGTCTCACGTTCGCCTTTCGAACCTCGGTTCGGGTGCTCCGTACAAGAGCCCTGAGGGCTACACGTTCACGGATGGGGACTACTTCGGGATCGCGGTCAGCTCCACGGGCATCGCTCACGTGATCTGGGGCGAGGCCGACGGCTCGTCGCTCTACTGCTGCGGCGACGTTTGGTACACGAAGGGGTCATGATCGCGGGCGGCTTCTCGGGTGGGGGACGGTTGCTCTTGGCCATCCAGTTTCGGTGACCTTCGGCGACTCCCCTGTTTAGGGTCTCGATATCCGTGGACGGTTTCATCACCGGACCAACGAGGCCCTTCAGATCGCGCACTATTTCTCGATCACGAAGAGAGTCCTACGGAATGGCTGGATGAGAGATCTGGAGAATCTGCCCAACCGCTTGCGCACAGTGACGTCCACCCCTAGGCCGCGAAACAACCATTGCCACTCGTTATCTGTAAGGAAGCCGAAGGGGGTATCAATCCCTGCTCGCCGTCGAAATGCCTCGCCGTGCCGACGGCTGAAGAACCGGTCGAGGAAACTGGCTGGCGTGTCCTCAAGGATGACTGCAAGGCGCCGCGTGACTCGCATCGCTTCATGAAGAACCCTTACCTTGGCCGTATCGGATACATGATGAAGGACGAAGTTCATCATGACGGCATCGAAGCATCTGTCCGGAAATGGAAGCCGCTCAGCATCGCAGATGACGAATTCGCCATTACGGATCGCGCGGAGGTCGCGGATATCACATGCGAAGACCCGGACCCCAAGCTTTCTGACTTCTCGTCCAACATGCCCGGACCCGCAACCGATGTCAAGGACAGTCATCCCACATCGGAGATAAGGTTGTACCAAAGTTGCAGTATGAATGGTATCCCGACGACTCATTCGAACCTCAATGGTGGTCTCGCCACACTCTACGGCGATGGTTGGCGACACGGACGGGCTCGGGCGGGCGACGTTTGGCACCGATCCAAGCCCAACGAACTTCGCCGGGCGACATGCCGATTGAGGGCGGCGGCAGCGACTCCCTGCTGGGGGGAGTCGAACAACGCGAGGAACTCGTCGCCGCGGACCTCCACGATCGCTCCCGAGCGCAACTCGATTCGCTCCGTGCGACCCGGACGAACCGTTCCGTCAGCCGGGCCCCGGCCTCGTCACCTTTTGCCTCGCTGGAGCGCCTGTATCCGCGGATATCCGCGATCAGGAACGTGCGGATAACTGACGCGGGCTGGCTCTGTGTTGCCGGAACTCGAGCCGGAATATCGTCGGTCGCGCTCTTCATCGGCTCGATCGCGGGTCGCTGTCAGGACCTAGACATGCCGTAGGGCCTCGACGAGCCGATCGACATCGCCATCGTCGTTGTACACGTGGAGCGAGACCCTGAGTCCCCCTGCTCGACCACCGCAGATGATTCGGTGCTCGGAGGCTAGGCGGGCGGCGATCTTACTGGACTCATGTTCAGCGTGCCGCAGTGACACGATGTGTGACGACGCAGCTGGATCACTGAGCGCCCGGAACGGACGCCATCCCAGCGCTTCGACCCTATCGATCAGTCGTGCCGCGAGCCGTCGGGCGTGCTGGTCGATGCGATGGAACCCTGCGGACGACAGGATCGCCATTGACGACTCGAGCCCGATCACGGACGCGTACGACATCGTAGAGAGCTCGAAGCGCCGTGCGTCGCTGGCCAGTCGTAGCGTTCGCGCATCAAAGGCGAACGGGTTGCTGGTTCCTTTCCAGCCAACGAGCCGAGGGCGACGGCCTGCGAGATCGGGGGCGAGAGCCAGCAATGCTACACCGCCGTGAGCCGACAACCACTTATAGCCGCTCGTGACCAGGGCGTCCACACCCCATTCGGCCATCGCAACGGGCGCCGCACCGGCGAGCTGTGTAGCGTCGACGACCACGCGTGCCCCGACTTCGTGCGCCCGTTTGGCTACCTGTTCTGTGTCGATCCGAGTACCGGTGGCGTACTGAACGGCGCTGAAGGCAACGACAACCGTCGTTGGATCGATCGCTTCGACGAGATCCTGTGTGAGGTCTCGCTCGGCGCGATCCTCGATGAAATGAAGCTCGATATCGCGACGCTCCGCGGAACCCAGCCAAGGGTAGGTGACACTGGGGAAGTCCGATGAGACGAGCACCACGGTCCCGCGGTCCGGTTCGAGCAACCAGGTTACTTGGCCAATGCCTTCGCTTGCGCCAGCGACGATCGCGACGGTGTCGGTTGTTGTTCCGAGCAGCTCAGCTCCGGCTGATCGAACACCATCGAGGAGCCTGGCCTCCTGGTCATCGCTGAGGTAGAGGTTCCCGAACTGGGCTGTCTGGTCCACGAAGGCGTGCATCGCGTCGACGGTCGGGACGGGTATCAGTCCCAACGCGGCCTGGTTGAAGTACGTGCAGCGTTCGAGGGCGGCGTACAGGTCGCGAGACACCGGTGAGGACATCGAGTCAAGGCCCTTCGAGTTGACAATAGTCGAGGCGTGGGGTCTCTGCACCACTAAGCTGAGTCGGTCGAATCGGTTTCCACTGGGTCTGCGAGCCTGGGTCGGCCGTTCGGTTGAAGGGCTTCGACATCGGCCCATCCCGCGCACGAGGTTGATTGGAATCGATAGTAGCGGTTGAAGCCCAGCGGAAGAAGCGACGTCCTCGGGATCGACGAGGCCGATCTGGAGCTGCGAGCATTGGGACGGATCACGATCTACAGTTTCACCGGCGAGCTGTTCGAGCCCGCCGATCCAGGCTATGAAGGAGCCCGGAGGCTGTGGAACGCGATGATCGACTACTCGAGCCCGAACAAAAGCTCCTCGTGCAGTCGCTTGCCGATTAGCTCCACCTCTTCGCTCGATACACACTCGACATCGACGATGATGGCTCCATCAATCTCGTGTACGAGAATTGACGGATCAGCGGCTCCGGCCAAAGGAGTCCGGACCGAAGGTCCTCCTCAACGCGCTCCCGGATCCGGTGGTCCTTGATCGTGATGAAGCTGTTCGCGTAGGTCGCGTAGTCCTGGATAGCTTCTGCCGTAGATCGAAAACGTCCATCGGCCCCTCAAGTCTGCGCAGGTCGCGGTCCCGCCGCCAGCATCCCCGCCTACCTACAACAACTCATGATCTCCTGGTGAAGTGTGACCCTTCTCACGGTGCATCGTCGCCAAGTCTGTCGACCCTAAGAGACGACACAGCGACGGGCCGAAGAGACCCCTTCGCCGCCAGAATCCCGCCGAATGTGGCTCCAATGTGGCCCCATCGCGACCCCGTCGTCCGCGGCTTGGCTCCCCGAAGTCGTGAAACCGCTGGTAGATAGCGGGAGGACTGGGATTCGAACCCAGGAGCGGGTTGCCCCGCTAACGGTTTTCAAGACCGTCGCCTTCGTCCGCTCGGCCACCCTCCCGTTTTCGACTGTAGCTGGGTCGGCTGCTTGTCGCCCACCGTTGCGGCAGGGAAGATATCGCCTCATGCCGGAGACCAATCCCGCCAACGGCCCGCCCGCCGAGGCCCTCTTCGCGTCCTCCGAAGCCGTCTATCGGGCCCTGGTGGAACAGGTCCCCGCCGTCGTCTACATCGACTCGGACGGGCAGCGTCCGGACTCCCTCTACATCAGCCCCCAGGCGGAGCGGGTCTTCGGTTATCCGCCTTCGGCCTACGTGGCCCGCCCGGAGCTCTGGCGCGACAACACCCACCCCGAGGATCGCCCAATGGTGGCAGAGGCCTGGGCGGTGGCCAGGGCGAACGGGGAGGCGTTCGAGTGCGAATATCGGGTCCGGCACCGGGGCGGGGGATGGCTCTGGGTTCGCGACGGGGCCGTGCCCATTCGAGGCCGGGATGGCGCGATCCGAGCCTGGCAGGGCGTGCTGTACGACGTCACGGCTCAGAAGGAGGCCGAACAAGCGCTTCGGGGAGCCGAGGAGAAGTATCGGGCGCTCGTGGAGAACGTGCCCGCAGTGGTGTACCTCGTGGCCCCCGACGACGACCGGCGCACCCTGTACGTGAGCCCGCAGGTGGAGCGAGCGCTGGGCTATCCCCGTGAGGAGTGGCTGGATCAACCGGACATCTGGATGGAGCTCCTGCATCCCGATGACCGGGAACAGACCCTGGCGGCGCACGACACGGCCAACGAGACCGGCCAACCCTGGAGCCGTGAGTACCGCTTGATCGCGAGCGATGGACGGGCCGTGTGGTTCCGGGACGTCGCCACCCTGGTCCGCGACCGGGACGGGCGAGCCTTGCACTGGCAGGGGGTGCAGCTCGACATCACCGAGTTGAAGCGAGCGGAGGAGGAGCTTCGCCGGGCCCGTGACGACCTCGAGCTCCGCGTCCTGCTCCGCACACACGAGCTCGAAGAGGCGAACGAGATGATGGCCCTGGAGATCGCGGAGCGCCGGCGGGCCGAGGAGGAGCTTCGCGCGGCCGAGCGGAAGTACCGGATGCTGGCCGAGCAGATCCCGGCGGTTACCTATGTCTGGCAAGTAGGACAGGAGACCGACCAGATCGTCTACACCAGCCCCCAGATCGAGCGGCTCCTCGGATACACGCCGGAAGAGTGGGGGACGGCCGACCTGTGGGCCTCTCGGCTTCATCCAGACGACCGCACGCGGGTGATGTCCGACACGCTCCGATCCCAGACGACCGGGCAATCGTTCAGCGTCGAGGCCCGGTACCTGGCAAGGGACGGCCGGATCGTCTGGATCCTGGACGAGGCCGTGCTCCTGGAGCGCGACGAGGAGGGGCGGCCCAAGACCTTCCATGGGGTCCTGGTCGACATCACGGCTCGGAAGGAGGCGGAGGCGAGCGTCCGGGCGGCCGAGTCCAAGGCCACGATGGCGGAGGCCAGGTACCGGACCCTCGTGGAACAGATCCCAGCGATGACCTTCATCGAGACGCCTTCTCCGGGCGAGCCACGTTCGATCCACCTCTCATTCGCCAGTCCCCAGACCGAGCCGATCCTCGGATACACGCCGCAGGAGCTGATCGACGACCCTGGGCACTTCGCCCGCATGCTGCACCCCGACGACCGGGATCGGGTGTTGGCGGTGAACGAGCACTCCGAACGGACGGGCGAGCCGTTCGATCAGGAATACCGGGTCGTCGCCAAGGACGGTCGCGTTGTGTGGATACACTGCCAGGCGGTGCTCGTCACCGACGAGTCCGGAGCCCCCAGGTTCTGGCACACCGTCGCCCTGGACATCACGGCGCGCAAGGAGGCCGAGGAGAGCCTCCGGGAACTGGAGGGCCGGTATCAGGACGTGCTCGGCCGTCTCGGGCCCGCGCCCGATCGGGCCTAGCCGGCCTTCGGATCCTTCGGCCCCAGCACGCGGAGGGACTCGGGCAGGTACTGGAACAGGGCCTTGGGCAGCTCCACCGAGCCGTCCTGGCGCTGGCCGTTCTCCAGGATGGCGATGAGGGTCCGCCCGATGGCCGTGGCCGTCCCGTTCAGGGTGTGGAGGACCTCGATCGCGCCATCTCCCCGGCGAACACGCGTCTGGAGCCTCCGGGCCTGGTAGTCGGTGCAGTTCGAGCAGGACGTGAGTTCCCTGTACCGGGCCTGGCCAGGGAGCCACACCTCGATGTCATACTTCTTGGCCGCCGCTCCTCCCAGATCGCCCGCGGCGACATTCACCACCCGATAGGGAAGATCGAGGTTGCCCACGATCTCCTCCTCGATGCCGACGAGGAACTCGTGCTCGTCCCTCGAGTCCTCGGGCCGGGTGAAGCTGAACATCTCGACCTTGTCGAACTGGTGGACCCGGAACATCCCCCCGAGGTCCTTGCCGTAGGAGCCGGCCTCACGCCGGAAGCACGTCGAGTACCCGGCCATCCGGACCGGCAGTGACGACTCGTCGAGGATCTCGCCCATGTGGAAGGCGGCGAGCGAGACCTCGGACGTGCCGACGAGGTACAGGTCGTCCTCGCGCGTGACGTAGATGTTCACGGCGTCGGTGGGGAGGAACCCCGTGCCGAACATCGCCTCCTCCCTGACCAGCACCGGCGGGATCACCGGCGTGAATCCCTTCGCCGTGAGGATGTCGAGCCCGTGGCGAACCAGGGCGAACTGGACGTGCACGATGTCACCGAGCAGGTAGACGAACCTCGAGCCGCTGGTTCGAGCGGCTCGTTCGATGTCCAGCACCCCGAGGATCTCGCCGAGGGCGACGTGGTCCCGCGCCTCGAACCCGAACTCAGGCGGCTCGCCGCGCCGCCGGACCTCCACGGCGTCGTCCTCGGTGAACCCGTCCGGCGCGGATTCGTCGGGGAGGTTGGGGACCCGGGCCAGCGCGTCGGCCAGACGCCTCTCGGCCTCCTCGAGCTCGGGCTCGAGCTGTTCGATTTCCGCCGAAACCTTGGAGACCTCCTCGATCAGCCTCGTGCGCTCGTCCTCCTGGGCCTTCCCGATGGCCTTGGACGCCCGGTTCTGTTCCGCCCGGAGCTGCTCGACACGGGCGGTCAGCTCGCGGCGCCGTTCGTCCAGCTCCAGCAGCTCGTCGACCGCCTCCGCCATTCCCCGGCGCGCCAGGGCCTTTCGAGCGTGCTCGGGGTTCTCGCGGATGGCCTTGACGTCGAGCACGCCGACTAGACCTTGGCCTCCTGTGCCGGCTGCGGGGCCTTGGGGGGGCGAGCCGGTTCGGCCTGAGGCTTGGACGCGGCCTGCTGGTCCATGATGCTCTGCCCCTGGAAGATGCCGCCCTCCTCGATGACCAACGTCTTCGACGTGATGGTCCCCTCCACGCGGCCGCCCCGGTTGAGCTCGGCCCGTCCCCTCACCTGGAGGCTCCCCTTGAACCGTCCGGCCACCGACACGTTCTGCGCCTTGATGTCCGCGTCCACCTGGCTCTGCGGCGCCAGCATCACGTCGCCCTCGGCGCTGATCTGCCCTTTCACCTGCCCGTCCACCCGGAGGGACCCCGCGGAGACGACGGTGCCCTCGAGCTTGGCCCCGGCGCCGATGATCGTCACCTCTCCACCCTGTTCCGCCATCCGTCGTACCCCCTTGCGCGTCTCGCGGACCTGAACGTCCTCGTGTCGAGCCTCGACATCCTCCCGCTCCGGCTCGGCACGTCGTGACTCCGCATGCCGGCCCTCGTAGTGCTTCCCGTCTTCCCGGCGAGCTTCCTCCCGCCGGAGTTCCTCACGGTCCTCCCGCCTCCAGATCATCTGGCCTTCACCGCCTCCCGGGGTCCCGCCAACGCCTGCCTGATCGCTTCCTCTTCCTCGACGGAGAGGTTGTAGCCGCTCTTCCTCGCCGTCACCGGCTTGGCATACACCCGCGTGTCCAGCCGCCCGTTGATCGACGTGACCACCACGCCATTCCCCTTGTCGTCGAGCAGCGCACAGGAGAACGAGAGGCGGCCGCCGACATCTTCGAACGCGTCGTACCGAACGAGCCCGACGTTTTGCACCGCCCCCTCGATGGACTCCTTCCGGCGACCGTCCAACCGCTGGAGCGCTCGAACGGCGCGTTCCAGCCTCTGGATGGCCCGCCCCTGCCCTTCGAGGATGCCCCGGAGCGCGTCGTCGAGATGGATCGGTCCCCGCGTCTCGCGGGTCCGCCTCCCCGACCCGGTCGCCGTGACCAGCAGCGCCAGTCCGGACAGCCCCAGGCTGATCAGGACCAGCAGGCTGAGGGTCTTGGCCGAGAAGGTCACGCGGTTGGGGCCTCGATTCTCAAATAGGGCCGTCTACCTGGGCTTCTGCGAGAGTCGGAGTATACAATCAACGCCCTCGTGGATGAACGCCACCTTTCCGACCTGCTCGACCGAGTGGCCTCGGGCGCGCTTTCAGTGGACCGGGCCCTTGAGGACCTTCGGGACCTTCCGCACGAGCATCTGTCCGACGCCACCATCGATCACCATCGCGAGCTGCGAACCGGCCAGGCCGAGGCCGTGTACGCGCCGGGCAAGACGCCCGAGCAGGTGCGCGACGCGGCGGCTGCGCTCGTGGCACGGGCGTCGGGCGCGGTGTTCGTCACGAAGGCCGCTCCCGACCAGTTCCATGCGCTCCTGGAGGCCATCCCCGACGCGACCTACCACCCTCGGTCCCGCCTTGTGGTGGCCAAGCGCGCGGAAGCGGCGCTCAGTCTCGGGACGGCGTGCGTCGTGTCCGCCGGGACCGCCGACCTCCCGGTGGCGGACGAGGCCGCCGAGGCCGCGGATGCCCTGGGACTCGATGTGCCGCGGATCACCGACGTCGGCGTGGCCGGGATCCGCCGCGTGCTCGAGCGCCGGGAGGAGATGGAAGCCGCCGATGTTGCCATCGTGGTCGCCGGGATGGACGGCGCGCTCCCGTCGGTGGCGGCCGGCCTGATCTCGCGCCCGGTCGTGGCCGTCCCGACCAGCGTCGGGTACGGCGCCTCCTTCGACGGGCTGGCCGCGCTGCTGGCCATGCTGAACGCGTGCGCTCCCGGAGTGTCGGTGGTCAACATCGACAACGGATTCGGTGCCGCTCTCGTCGCGCACCGCATCGTGCGGAACCGGGGCTGAGCCGGTGCGGCTGGCCTACTTCGACTGCATCGCCGGGATCTCCGGCGACATGGCCCTCGGTGCCCTGATCGACGCGGGAGCGAACTTCGACCTGGTCCGCGAGGAGCTGGCCAAGCTGCCGCTCGAGCCGTTCGACATCGAGGTGCAGGACGTCGAGATGAACGGGCTCCACGCGAAGCGGGTGGAGGTGAGGGCCACCGCCGCGGGAATCATTCGCACCTACGCCAGCATCCGCGCGCTCCTCGACTCGGCAGCCTTCCCTCCGGATGCGCTCGACCTGGCACAGCGGATCTTCCGGCGGCTGGCCGAGGCCGAGGCCCGAGTGCACCGAAAGGAGATCGACCTGGTCACCTTCCACGAGGTGGGTGCGGTCGACTCGATCGTCGACATCGCGGGCACCGCGCTCGCCCTCACCATGCTCGGGGTGGAGCGAGCCTTCTCCTCCGCGGTCCCCACCGGCCTCGGCATGACCAGGACCGACCACGGCGCGATGCCGATCCCGGCGCCGGCCGTGGTCGAATTGCTGCGCGGCGCGCCCCTGTACTCGAAGGGGGTGCCCGTTGAGCTGGTGACGCCGACCGGTGCCGCGATCCTCGCGGCGACGGTCGAGGGCTACGGCGAGCTTCCCCTGATGTCGGTGCAGTCCGTTGGGTACGGGGCCGGCAGCCATCGCCTCGACTTCCCCAACGTCCTTCGGATCCTGGTGGGCGAGGAGGCCGAGTCGCGAGCGACCGCCCCGCCGGCGCCTCGCGACTCGACGGAGGTCCTGCTCGAGACCAACGTGGACGATCTCAATCCGGAGGTGTTCGAGTACGTGATCGAGGAGCTGTTGGCCGCGGGGGCCCAGGACGCCTGGCTGGCCCCGGTTGTCATGAAGAAGGGCCGGCCGGCGGTCACGGTCTCGGTGCTGTGTTCCCCGGAGAGGGTGGACGCGATGCGGGCCATCCTGTTTCGGGAGACGGGCACGCTCGGCGTCCGGTCCACCGAGGTGGCCAAGCGGGCCCTGGACCGAGAGGTGCTGAAGGTCGAGACGGCACACGGCACCGTGGCCGTGAAGGTCGGGCTGTTCGAGGGTCGTGCCGTGACGGTGTCCCCCGAATACGAGGATTGCGCCAGGGTGGCCAGGGAAGCCGGCGTTCCCGCGCGCCACGTGTACGAGGAGGCTGCGCGACTGGCCCGGGATCAGCTCGGGGGTAGTGGGGCCTGACGTGCCTGGGGGCCCCGCGAAAGCCGCACCAGGGTGAGACTCGCGCTGTTCGCGCTGGGGGGCGCCGTCCTCGTCGCGCTCCTGACGGGCGGTCGCCCGAGCCGCATCGGCGAGGTCCGCTTCCGATGGCCGCTTGCGGGGATCGGGGGAGTGGTCCTTCAGCTCATCCCGGCCGCGGGCATGCTCGGGGTCGCCTTGCTCATCTCGTCGTTCGTGTTGCTGGGTCTGGCGGCGGCAGCGAACGTCCGCCTCCCGGGGTTCCCCTTGATCCTGGCCGGGCTGGCGCTCAACTTCCTCGTGATCGCGGTGAACGGCGGGATGCCCGTGACGGCCCATGCGCTGGTCGCCTCAGGACAGCAGGCGACGATGAAGGATCTCGTGGAGAACGGCGGATCGAAGCATCATCTAGCGACCGACGCCGATGATCTCGTGGTATTGGCCGATTCCATCCCCCTGGGAGCGCCGGTCCACCAGGCCGTGAGTGTCGGTGACCTCATGGCGTACGCCGGCGCCGCCTGGTTCATCGTTCGGGGAATGCATCGCCGAGGTGGGGTACGCTCACCCGGAGACCCGCAGATCGTGGAGACATCACCCTGATGGAGCACGCAGCGCCCCCCGACGCGGCGGCCGACATCCTGGTGGTCGGCGAGGAACCCCGGGCCAACAGGGTCTGGACCGCGATCCTCACGCTCGTCGTGGTCATCCCCATGCTGGCCTACCTCATCTGGGCCCTCCCGCGGTACGCCGACGAGCTCTCCTTCAGCCTCCTGTTCTTCATCTTCGCGGTGGCCGTCGTCGACCTCATCCCTGTCCCTGCGTGGGGTGGCCTACAGCTCTCGCTCAGCTTCCCCATCCTGCTCGGCGTGGCGATGATCTATCCCGCACCGATCGCCGCGTTCGTGGCGGTGGTCGGTTCCTTCGACCCTCGCGAGTTCCGGAGGGAGATCCCCTTCATGCGCGCGGTGTGGAACCGATGCCAGCTCGGTCTGTCGTTCCTCGCCGGCAGCGCCGTGTTCCATCGCATCGCGAGCCTGGAATCGCCATGGACCCGGGTGGTCCCCGCGATCATGCTGGCCAGCGTGGTGGCCTACACGGTGAACACCGTCTTCGTGGCGTTGTACACGTCGATCTCCCGTCGCATCTCGGTCGGAAGCGTCCTGGCCAAGATGCACGGCACGGCCCCCTACGAGTTCCTGCTTTCGTATCTGGGGCTCGGGCTGTTCGGCGCCGTCATCGCCAGGTTCTACGTCTCGGAGGGCCTGTGGTCGGTGGCCGTGCTCCTGGCGCCGCTCATCTTCGCTCGCCAGATGTACTTCCGGAGCCGCCTGTTGGCCGACCGACTGTCTGAACAGAACCGCATCCTGGCCGACCAGGCCCGCAAGCTCGAGGAGCTGCTGGAGAAGGAGCATCACCGAGTGGACGAGCTCCGAGAGCTGAACCGGATGAAGGGTGAGTTCGTAGCGGTGGTCTCGCACGAGCTTCGGACCCCGGTCACCGCACTGATCGGCTACGCCAAGACCCTACGCGAGCCGGAGTTCGCGGAGGACCCCGTGATGCGCCAGGAGTTCCTGGAACGGATGGAGCGCCAGGGCGACCGGCTCCTGCGGTTGGTGGAAAACCTGCTCACCGCCTCCCGGATCGAGAGCAAGCAGCTTCCGCTCTCTGTCGGTCGGGTGCTGTTCGAGGACCTCGTCGGGGAGGTGGTCGAGGGGCTCGCGGTGGAGAGCGAGCGGATCAAGGTGGACGTCCCCGCCAACCTCCCGGTGCTCCATACCGACCGCCAGCTCCTCGGGCGCGTGGTGTCGAACCTGCTCGACAACGCGCTCAAGTACTCGCCGGAGGAAACGCCGTGCGACCTCGGCGCCCGGGCCGAGAGTGATCGCCTGATGTTCTGGGTCCAGGATCACGGGATCGGTATCTCCGCGGGACAGCTCTCCCGGATCTTCGAGCGCTTCTACCAGGTGGATTCCTCGAGCACCCGGACCTTCCGAGGCGCCGGACTCGGCCTGTCCCTCGTGAAGGATCTCCTGGAACACCTGGGCGGCACGATCGAGGTTCAGAGCTCGCCGGGGAAGGGGAGCAGGTTCACCGTCAGGCTGCCGTTCCGGGCGCCCGATCCCCCGCTCATCTCCACCGATATCCTTGAAGCCGAAGACCTCATGGCCTCGAGCTGAGCCGGCTTTCCTGCGGACCTCACCCAGGAAGCATCCCGAGCGTGTAGGAACAGCTCCGGCAGAACACGAAGGCCGCCTTGCGCCCTCCGCTATCCTCCTCGTCGGGGACGGTGATCGTCCGATACCTGGCATACACCGCCAGATCCGCGTTGCAACGGGGACACCGCGGCCCGGCGAGGCCCCCCTCCGCCTCCACCTCTTCCTGAAGTCCTGCCGAGGGCCCCTGCCCCTTCTCCCCCAGCAGCTGAATGACCGCCTGGCGGACCCGGTTGAGGTCCGCCCCCAGCTTCTGCAGGACCTGCGCCGCCACGCCCTCCCCCTCGCGCACCAGTCCGAGCAGGATGTGCTCCGTGCCGATGTAGTTGTGGCCGAGCTGGAGCGCCTCTCGCAGCGCGAGCTCCAAAACCTTCTTGGCCCGTGGGGTGAAGGGAATGTGGCCGGTTGGGACGGCCTGGCCCTGGCCGATAATTAGCTCGACCTGACGCCGGACGACCTCCGTCCCGATGCCCATGCTCGTCAGCGCCAGGGCCGCGACGCCCGCGCCCTCGCGGACCAGGCCGAGGAGGATGTGCTCGGTGCCGATGTAGTTGTGATTGAGCAACCTCGCCTCCTCTTGGGCGAGGACGACGACCCGCCGGGCCCTGTCCGTGAACCGCTCGAACATGCGGCGAGCATAGGCCCCCGGCTAGAAGCTGAACAGCGGACCGGTGATGGCGAACCGAAGGCCGTCGCCGACCGATACGAAGAGCCCGAACAGCGCGATCGCTGCGCCGAGGAATGCCAGGTTCCGGAAGAACAGGATCTGCGCCGTCTGCTTCTGCATCGGGTCCCCGATCTCCCAGAAGCGGTGGAACCACCATGCGGCCGGAGTCACGAACGCCGCCACCATGAGCGCCCCGACGTCCGGCCAGATCCCCAGGGCGATCGACAGCGACGCGGCCGTCAGCCAGATCCCCGTGGGCCACCCGGCGATGGCCGGGATGGGGAAGTTCATGGACCTGGCGTACCCCTCCGCCATCTTGGTCTGACGGATGTGGAACCCGACTCCCGCCACCGGTCCGAACTCGACCGCGAACAGGATCCTCCCGATCAGCACGATGATCCCCGCACCTGTGCTCATGGTGTCCTCCCTTCGCAGGATGACCCGGACAACCGTCCCACGACCTCAGACCTTCCCGCCGGTGGTCGAATGAAAGTGGGCGAGGGGGGACTCGAACCCCCACAGCCTTGCGGCCACAGGAACCTGAATCCTGCGCGTCTGCCAAATTCCGCCACTCGCCCGACCGTGCCGATCCTCCGAGACTTCGAGCGGCGTCTGGGGAGCATGGTCGAGGGGTTCTTCGCGACCGCGTTCCGAAGCGGGCTGCAGCCCGTGGAGCTCGCCAAGCGCATCCTCCGCGAGATGGACGCCGGCAAGACCGTGGGGGTCAAGGAAGTGTGGGCCCCGAACCATTTCGTGTTCACGCTCTCGTCGGAGGACGCCGAACGGTTCCAGCAAGCCGAGGGCGCGTTGGTGGGCGAGCTCAAGCAGGTCGTCCGGGAGGCGGCGGCCGAGCGCGGGTGGGGGCTGGTCGGGCCTCCCGAGATCGAGTTCCGGACCGACGACTCCCTCGGCAGGGGACAGTTCGGCTGCGAAGCGACACTCGTGGAGGGGGAGCCCGAGCCCGCCCCGGCTCCGTCGGCAACAGGCGGGGAGGCGGCGATCGTCCTCCTCGAGGACGGCCGCGAGGCCAAGACGTACCACCTCCACAAGCAGAGCGTGGCCATCGGGCGGTTGCCCGAGTGCGACATCGTGATCTCCGATCCCGGCGCGTCGAGACGGCACGCCACCATCACACGCGAGGACGGCGGTGAGTACGTGCTCACGGACCTGGGGTCGACGAACGGAACGATCGTGAATGACGAGCCCGTTGGGGAGCACGTGCTGTCCAATGGCGACCGGATCACGATCGGGAACACCGTGCTCGAGTTCAGGAGGGAGTGAGTGTCGCCGTTCGTCCTCTCCGTGCTGAAGTACTCGCTCCTGGTTCTCCTGTACTTCTTCATCTACCGGGCCGTGAAGACCGTCGCGGTGGACGTGGCTGGCCGGAGGGGTTCTCGGTCCGCCCCGGCCCGGACCCCCAAGCCCAAGCCGGCACAGCGCGGCAAGCCACCGTCGTCCGTGGTCGTGCACGCACCGGACGGCAAGAAGCTCGGCTCGTTCCGGCTTGCGGATGCGGTGAGCATCGGAAGGAGCGAGCGGAGCACGATCAAGCTCGACGACTCATACGTCTCGCAGAGCCACGCGCGCCTGTACGCGCGAGACGGCGCGTGGTTCGTCGAGGACCTCGGCTCCACGAACGGGACGTTCGTGAACGATCGGCGGGTGGCCACGCCCGTACAGGTCGGGGCAGGTGACGTCGTCCGCGTGGGCAAGACGGTGCTGGAGCTCCGGCGATGAAAGTCACCGCGGCCGCCGCGACGGACGTCGGCCTGGTCCGCGAGGGGAACGAGGACTCCTACCTGACCGAGGAGCCGCTCTTCGCCGTGGCGGACGGCATGGGCGGGCACCGGGGAGGCGAGGTCGCTTCTCAGCTCGCGGTGGAGACGTTGGAGAAGCTGTTCAAGCAGGGCGCCGGCGACCTCCCCGACCAGGTGCAGGAAGCGAACCGGGTGGTCTTCGAGCGATCGGTGCTCGACCGGAAGGTCGCCGGCATGGGCACCACACTCACGGCGGCGCTGGTGGAAGGCGACCGGGTCAGGCTCGCTCACGTCGGCGACTCCCGTGCCTATCTGCTGCGGAACGGGAAGGTTCGACTGCTGACCGAGGACCACACCCTGGTTCATCGGATGGTCACCGAGGGAGAGATCTCCCAGGAGGAGGCCGAGACCCACCCGCAACGAAGCGTCCTCACCCGTGCGGTCGGAGTGGATACGGTCGTGGATGTCGATGACGACACGGTCCAGATCCTTCCGGGCGACCGGCTCCTCCTGTGCACCGACGGCCTGACCTCCATGGTCTCCGAGGAGGCGGTCGAGGAGGTGTTGCGAGACGTTCCCGACCCGCAGGAGGCGGCGCAGCGGCTGGTCCGGATGGCCAACGAGGCGGGCGGCATGGACAACACCACCGTCGTCGTCCTCGACTTCTCCGACGACGGCGCGGCGGCGCGGCCGAACTGGGAGGCAACATCCTTGGGGGCGGAGATCGCGCCGGCTCCCACGAGGAGGCCGGCGCGCTCGCGCCGCCGCCTCCCCAGGCGAAAGCTGCTGGTGTGGGCCGGCATCATCGTGGCCCTCGCGGTCGTGGCGCTCGTGGGCCTCCGCCTGTACCTCGACACCCAGTGGTACGTCGGTGTCTCGGACGGGAACGTGGCCATCTTCCGGGGGATCCCGACCGAGGTGGCGGGATTCGAGCTCCACCACGTGGTGGTGGAGACCACGATCTCCGCGGAGAAGGCCGAGTCCCTCGCCGTCTATCGGGATCTCGGCGACGGCATCACCGCGGAGGACCGGGAACGGGCGGGCGCCATCGTCGAGCAGATCCGCCAGGACGTGGAACGGATGCAGCAGATCCCGAAGCCGACCCAACCCGGCTCGACGAATGCCTCGGGCCCGTGAGTAGGGAAGCCCTCGCAGTCGCCCGGGCCCGCCAGGGCACGGCGCTCGCCCTCACGATCCTGGCCCTCATCTTGTCGGTGGGGGCCTATGCCCTGGCCGGGATGGGAAGGCGCGGCCACGTCCCGGTCAACCTCGCGCTGTATGGGTCGATCTTCGCAGTCGGATATGTCGCGGCGCATCTGGTGATCCGCCGGTTCGCCCCACTGGCCGATCCCGCGCTGTTCCCCACGGCCGCGGTCCTCGTGGGTGTGGGCTTCGCCATGATCTTCCGGCTCTCCGGTGGCCTGGCGGCGGAGCAGGCCACCTGGATCGCCATCGGCATCGCCGTCTTCTGCGCCACCCTGACGTTCGTCCGGGACCATCGGCAGCTGGATGCCTACACGTACACCATCGGCCTGCTCGGCCTGGGCCTGCTCCTCCTGCCGATCGTCCCGGGGGTCGGACGGACCATCAACGGCGCCAGGCTATGGGTCGAGATCGGCCCCCTCAGCTTTCAGCCGTCGGAGATCGCCAAGGTGCTGGTGGTGGTGTTCCTGGCCTCGTACCTCTCCGCCAAGCGCGAGCTCCTGTCCATCGCCACGACCGGCCTGGGGCCGCTCCGGTTGCCGCCTGCCAAGCACCTGGGACCGGTCCTGGTGGCGTGGGGCATGTCGCTCGTCGTCCTCTTCGTGGAGAAGGACCTCGGCGCCTCTCTGCTGTACTTCGCCATCTTCGTGGTGATGCTGTGGGTGGCCACCGGCCGCTCCGCCTACCTCGTGATCGGGGGGATCCTGTTCGCCGTGGGCGCGGCGGCCGGCTACCTGGCATTCGCGCACGTCCAGACCCGGGTGGACATCTGGCTCCACGCGCTCGATCCCCAGAAGGTCTTCGAGTTCGGGTACGGGCAATTGGCTCAGGCCCAGTTCGGGATGGCGACCGGCGGGTTGGTGGGAGCGGGCCTGGGGCGGGGATCCCCGACGCTTATCCCCTATGCCTCCACCGACTTCATCTTCGCGGCCATCGGCGAGGAGCTCGGATTGTTCGGAACGGCCGCGGTGCTCCTGTTGTACGTCGTGCTCGTGGGCAAGGGCCTGAAGGCCGCGCTCCAGTGCCCCGACGGCTTCGGCAAGCTACTGGCCACCGGGCTGTCGGCGAGCATCGGGCTCCAGGCATTCGTCATCGTCGCCGGCGTAACCCGCGTGATCCCCCTCACAGGAGTGACACTGCCGTTCGTCTCCTACGGCGGGAGCAGCCTGGTCTCCAACTTCGTCCTGCTCGCGCTGTTGATCAGAGTGTCGTCCGGATCGGCGCCCAGCGGGGAGGCTCGGTAGATGGACCGGCTGATCAGGCGCTTGGGTGGCGCGATGCTCGCGCTGTTCGTGGTGCTCCTGGCGCAGGTGACCTACATCCAGGTGGTCGCCTCGGAGCGGCTGGCCGATAACCCGGCCAACGCCACCCGCCAGCTGATCGCCGAATACCGGGTGGACAGGGGAAGCATCGTGGCCGCCGACGGGAGGACCGTGTTGGCGCTCAGCCGGAAGAGCCCGGGAGAGCTGAAGTATCAGCGGCACTATCCGCAGGGCGCCCTGTATGCCGACCTCACCGGGTACTACTCGATCATCTTCGGGCGGAGCGAGCTGGAGCAGAGCTACAACACCTATCTGTCCGGCGATGCGCCGGAGCTGATCCCGCAGACGCTAATCGACCAGGTCCTGGGGAGGCCCAAGCGGGGCGCCACGGTGGTGACAACGATCGATCCGGCGATCCAACGGGCGGCCGCTCGGGCTCTGGGGAACCTTCCCGGGGGCGTCGTGGCGATCGACCCTCACACCGGCGACGTGAAGGCGATCGTGGCCAACCCCTCCTACGATCCGAACGACCTCGCCTCCCAGGACCCCAAGCAGGTCCGTGCGGCATGGGACCGCCTCAACTCCGACCCGGACAAGCCGCTCCTGTCCCGGGCCATCGACGAGCTGTATCCGCCGGGCTCGACGTTCAAGCTGGTGACCGCGGCGGCCGCGTTGGAGAACGGATTCGGGCCGGACAGCACCTGGCCCAACCCGCCGGTCCTGGACCTCCCGCAGACCACCGCCACCCTGGAGAACTTCGGCGGCGAGCACTGCCTAGGAGGGGCGTCACAACTCACCTTGGCCCAAGCCCTGACCGTCTCGTGCAACGTGGTGTTCGGTCAGGTCGGCCTGAAGGTCGGCGCGGCCAAGCTTGCCGCACAGGCCCACGCCTTCGGGTTCGCACCGGACGCCTCGAGCGGGGATGTCCCGTTCGACATCCCGTTCCAGGAAGGCGTGTTCCCCGACGCGTCGTACTTCTCCGACCGGCTGCCCGCCGTCGCGCTCTCGGCCATCGGACAGGACAACGTGGCGGCCAATCCCATGCAGATGGCCCTGGTTGCTTCGGCGATCGCCAACGGTGGGTCGGAGATGCGGCCACGCCTGGTGTCGGAGATCCGGGACCCGAGCGGGCAGGTGGTCAAGACCTTCGCTCCCGAGGTATTCGGGCAGCCCATTTCGTCACAGACGGCCATCCAGCTAACGCAGATGATGGTGAGCGTGGTTCAGAGCGGGACGGGCACTGCCGCGCAGATCCCCGGGATCGAGGTAGCGGGGAAGACGGGCACCGCCCAGCACGGCGAGGGCCTGCCGCCCCACGCCTGGTTCGTATCCTTCGCTCCCGCCCAGAACCCCAAGATCGCGGTCGCCGTCATCGTCCTCGACGGCGGTAGCCTTGGCAGCGACGCGACGGGCGGCGTGGTGGCCGCTCCCATCGCCAAGGCCGTCATGGAGGCTGCATTGCATGAGTGACCGGACGAACGACCACGTGACCGCGCAGATGCTCCTCGGTGGCCGGTACCTCGTCGAGTCCGAGCTCGGCCGGGGCGGCATGGCCACCGTGTTCAAGGGCACCGACACGGTCCTCGGCCGTCCGGTGGCCGTGAAGGTCCTCTCACCCCAGTACGCCGGCGACGCGAACTTCGTGGCGCGGTTTCGCCGCGAGGCCCAGTCCGCGGCGCGTCTGAACCACACCAACCTGGTCTCCGTGTACGACACCGGCACCGACGACGGCGTCCACTTCATCGTCATGGAGTACGTCGATGCGAAGACGCTCGCCGACTACCTGGCCGGGGGCGGCCGCATCATGCCGGAGCGGGCCATCGAGATCGCCCAGGCCGTGTGTGACGCCCTGTCGATGGCGCACGCGCACGGGATCATCCACCGCGACATCAAACCGGCGAACATCATGATCACGCCGAAGGGCGACGTGAAGGTCACCGATTTCGGCATCGCCCGGGTGATCAGTGGAGCCGACACGTTGGCCCAGACGGCCGCGGTGCTCGGGACCGCCTCGTACCTCTCGCCGGAACAGGCCCAGAGCCAGTCGGTGGATCAGCGGAGTGACATCTATTCGCTGGGGGTCGTGCTGTACGAGATGGTGACGGGGCGGCCACCCTTCTCCGGGGACTCGCCGGTTATGGTGGCGTCGAAGCACGTGCTGGAACAGCCGACGCCGCCCTCGAAGCTGAACTCCGACGTCTCGCCGGCGCTCGAGGCCGTGATCATGAAGGCCATGTCCAAGAACCCCGACAACCGGTACCAGGACGCAGACGAGATGCGAGCCGATCTGGAACGAGCCCGCCTGGGCCAGGCGGTCCAGGCCACGCCGCTCTTGCCGGAGAGCGCTCGGACCCAACGGATCGCCGCCACCGGCCCCCCCACCGCTGTGCTGCCGCCCGTCGAGCCAGGGGATGGGGAACGCCGCAGGTGGTGGATCCCGGCGCTCATCGTCTTGCTGATCCTGGCCATACTGGGCGGGGGGCTGTACCTCCTGGCGTCGAGCCTGCTGAGTACGAACACCACCCCGGTCAAGGTCCCGGACGTTGTCGGGTTCACCCAAGATGCGGCGACACGAACGCTCAAGGACGCGGGCTTCGATGTAACGCCAGAGTTCCAGGTGACGGCCAATCAGGCCGATGTCGGGGACGTCATCAAGCAGAGCCCGGACCAGGGGACGCTCTTGGACAAAGGCGAAACCGTCACGATCACGGTGGGCAAGGCGCCTGCGCAGGTCGAGGTGCCGGACCTCAGCGGCATGACCCAGGACGAGGCTCTTGCGAAGCTCGAGACGGCGCACCTGAAGCTCGGGACGGTTACGACCCAGCCCAGCGACCAGCCGGAAGGGACGGTCGTGTCGCAGAACCCCATCCCCGGCGTCAAGATCGACAAGAACTCAGCCGTTGATGTGGTTCTGTCCGCGGGCCCCACGAACGTGACGGTTCCCGACGTCGTCTGCGAATCCCTGGGGAAGGCGGAGTCCGAGCTCAACAAGGCGGGCTTCCAGGTGGTCACCTCCGAGACCGAGACCCAGTTCAACTTCGAATGTCCCAAGAACGGCCGGGTGGCTGCGCAGGACCCACCCGCGAACAGCTCAGCCCCGTCGGGTTCCACCATCACCCTCATCCCGTCGACGGACGTGTCGCCAACCAGTCCCAGTCCCAGTCCAACGTCCACGTCCAGCCCGTAGGCGCCGTCATGTGGTTCTCCACCGAGGAGTTCACGCCGGACGAGCGTGAGAGGCTGGCGCCCTACTTCACCAACATGGACGGCCCGGTCTTCGCCCTGGTCAACCTGCCCGAGGTGGTGAAGGGGGCCCTCTTCGCCCGGTACTCGCGAACGCCGAAGTCCCTCAGGCGGCTGTTCCTCGACGAGTTCGCCGAAGAGGTCGGTGGGGCCGCCACGACCGGGACCGTTGGCACAGAGCGCGCCGAGAAGCTCTACGACCGGGTGTTCTTCGAATACGGGGACGACTCGGTGGCCCAGCTCGGCGGCGTGCATCTCGCGTGCGAGCAGGCCTCGCAGCTGCTGTGCAAGTCCCTCGAGTGGGGGCGACTGGCCGCGTACCTGGAGCAGTCGACCCGATACATGCGCTATGACGACCGGCCGGGTGGCCGGTGGCGGGTCACCGTGCCGCCCGAGATCGAGGGTTCCGCGCTTGCCGGACCTTTCACCGCGTTCGTCGACATGTCGTTCCAGACGTACGGGAAGCTGTTCGACCCGATGGCGGAGTTCTTCAGGCGCCTCTACCCGAAGGACCCGAACGACTCCGACTTCGTGTACCGCTCCACGATCACGGCGAAGACGTGCGACACGCTCCGCAACCTGCTGCCTGCAGCCACGCGGTCGAACGTCGGCATCTACGGGACGGGCCAGGCCTACGAGCAGCTGCTGCTCCGCCTGCGCGCGCACCCGCTGCCGGAGATGCACGAGTACGCGGACCTCATGCTGATCGAGCTGCGTAAGGTCATCCCGGCCTTTCTCAAGCGGGTGGACCTTCCGGATCGGGGCGTGGCCTGGTCCGAGTACCTCGCGGAGACGGGCGACCGCACGCGCGACCTTGCGTCGAAGCTGCTGGCCGGGGTGGAGCCGGAAACCCGAGACGAGGTCACGCTGGTCGACTGGGACCCCGAGGGCGAGGTGAAGGTGGTCGCCGCAGCCCTGTACGCGGCGAGCGACCTGCCGGACGACCAGTTGCTGGAGATCGCTCGCGCGATGTCGCCCGCCGAGCGCGAGGCCGCGTTCACCGCCTACGTCGGCGAACGCGGCAACCGCCGGCACAAGCCCGGACGGGCGTTCGAGCGGACGCAGTACCGCTTCGACGTCCTGTGTGACTACGGCGCGTTCCGAGATCTCCAACGCCATCGGCTGCTCACGCTGGAATGGCAGCGTCTGACCACGGCTCACGCGTATGAGATCCCACCGGAGATCGAGGAGGCCGGGTTCTCCGACGATTGGCGCTCGGTCATGGACCGGTCGGACGAGATCAGCGAGGCGCTAGTCGCGGAGGGGCTCGACGATGCCGCTCAGTACGCGGTGGCCATGGCCTACCGGATCCGGTTCGTGATGCAGATGAACGCCCGTGAGGCCATGCACGTGATCGAGCTCCGGTCCACGCCGCAGGGTCACCCGGTGTACCGGCGAGTGGCGCAGCAGATGCATCGGCTGATCGACGAGCAGGCCGGCCATCACGCGATCGCGGCCGCCATGGGATACGCGGATCACTCGACCGTCGAGCTCGAGCGCCTGGAGGCCGAGCGCCGCACCGAGTCCAAGCGCGCGTTGAGCGACGGTCGCGGCTGACCCGTCCATCGGGTACCCTGGCGGCCCCATGGACCGTCAAGCGACGTTCCTGCTGGCCTTAGGCCTGTTGATCGCCGCCGCGGCGTTCGTTTCCGCGAGCGGCTGGATCCTGTTCATCTGGGACCGGCGGGCAGAGCCTTCCCGCGGGACGACCGCCGGAACCGACGTCGCGGTCACCCCCTCGGCCACCCACGCGCACCACGAGGTCCACGAGGAGCGCTAGGTGCTCGAGCTCCTCGACCTCCGGGACCGGAGGGAGCGGCTCGAGCCCCGAGGCCTCGAGATCGATCCCTCTGTAGCCGACGCGGTACGTGGCATCATCGAACGCGTCCGCGCCGAGGGCGACGAGGGCTTGTTCGATCTCACGCTGAAGTTCGACGGCGCGGACCTGCGACAGACCGGCCTCACCGTCTCCCCCCAGGAGTTTCAGCGAGCGGAGGAGACCGTCCCGTCGGAGCTGAAGGCCGCCCTCGACGCCCTGGTCGACCGGCTCACCGACCTCCACCGCCGGCAGCTCCCGATGGAGTGGTGGGACGAGCGCGAGGGCGTTCGGTTCGGCGAGATCGTGCGTCCCCTCGCCAGGGCCGGCTGCTACGTGCCGGGTGGACGGGCCGAGTATCCGTCCTCGGTGGCTATGACCGTCGTCCCGGCGGTCGTCGCGGGTGTCGAAGGGGTGGTGGTGTGCACGCCACCCTCGCCGGACGGCTCGATCCACCCCGCGGTGCTGTATGCGGCGGCCCGGGCCGGCGCGACCGCGGTGGCGAAGGTCGGCGGCGCCCAGGCCATAGCGGCCCTCGTGTTCGGCACCGCGTCGATCCAGGCCGTCGACCGGATCGTCGGGCCGGGCAACGTGTACGTGACCGAGGCCAAGCGGCAGGTTGCCGGGTTCGTCGGCATCGACGGGCTGGCCGGTCCCACGGAGCTCGCCGTCGTGGCCGATGCCTCGGCCGACCCCGCCTGGGTCGCCGCCGACCTGGTGGCCCAGGCGGAGCACGATCCCGATGCCCTCTCTGTCCTGGTCGCCTTCGACGCGGAGGTCGTGGATCAGGTGAAGGAGGCGCTCGTGGCCGAGGTGGCCAGGGCCGGCCGGAGCGACGTGGTGAAGGCTGCACTCGCGCACGCGCGCACGGTACTGGTCGCAGACGACGACCAGGCCGTCGAGGTCGTCGACGGCCTGGCTCCCGAGCACCTCCATGTGGTGTTGGCCGACGCCGCCCCGTTCGCCCAGCGGATCAGGAACGCCGGCGCCATCTTCGTCGGGGGGTTCACCCCGGTGCCGTTCGGCGACTACGGCGTGGCGTCGAACCATGTACTTCCGACGGCGGGCACCGCGCGGTTCGCCTCGGGGCTCCGAGCCTCCGACTTCGTGAAGGTCTCGTCGGTGGTGGAGGTCTCCGATGGAGCCGCCGCGCGCCTGGCGCCCGAGGTGGCGAGGATCGCGCTCGCCGAAGGACTTCCGGGCCACGCGCGGGCGGTGGAGATCCGCGCCGAGGGGCGACGGCCCACGTGACGCCGGCGGTTCCCCGTCGCGGTCTTCGAGACCTGGAGCCGTACCAGGCGCCCCAGCTCGAGGCGGCGGCGCGCCTCAACACGAACGAGTGCCCGTATCCGTTGCCCGAGAGCTTCCAAGACGAGCTGGCCGAGGCCGTGCGCCGGCTCGAGCTCCACCGGTATCCGGACCGGGAGGCGCAGGAGGTCCGCGAGGCGCTGGCCAAACATGCCGGCCATCCCGTCGAGGGAACGTGGGCGGCGAACGGATCGAACGAGGTGATCGAGCAGCTCTTGCTGGCCTACGGCGGGCCCGGCCGGCGGGTCGTGGTGTTCCAGCCAACGTACGTCCTCCACGAGCGGCTGGCCTGGGTAACCCACGGCGACCTGTTCCCCTTGTCTCTTGACGAACCGTGGGCCATCTCCACGCGTGACGTCGATCGAGCCCTCGCCGCACAGCCTTCGGTCGTCTTCGTTTGCTCGCCGAACAACCCGACCGGGAACGCACAGCCGGTCGGGGTCGTCGAGAGGCTCGCAGCCGGGGGGGACTCGCTCGTCGTGGTCGACGAGGC
>WNGF01000604.1_pt1 | contig 52722 bp, 43 predicted proteins | sample 5400641 | NCBI WGS metagenome assembly WNGF01 (sample SAMN13153371, study PRJNA577476) | soil metagenome | isolation source: 80 cm soil or saprolite under grassland replicate 2 | place: USA:California | collected 2016-06-15 | reverse complement strand
TCGTCACCGGCAAGTCGAACTGGGGCCCGCACTCGTTCTACGTCGCGCTGATCGTCGAGACCGGCCTCGTCGGGACGGTCGCGTTCTTCCTCTTTCTGCGCTATCTGTTCGCGCGCCTGCGCGCTGCGCGCGCGCTCGGTCGGCGGCTGGCGCTCGAGGGCGAGCCACTCGCCCGCCGCGTCCGGCCGCTCGCGTGGGGGCTTACGGCCGCGCTTGCGGGGACGCTCGCCGCGAACCTCTTCTACCTGACGATGGTCTTCTATTACTTCTATGCCGTCGCGGTCCTGGCGCTCGCACTGCCGATCGTCTTCGGCCGCCCGCTACGGCGATGACCACAGAAACGGACGCACTGCGCTTTGCGTCGGCGATTGCCTGGCTCACGACGGTCCTCTTCTTCGTCATCGCGCTGGCGGTCGCGGTCGTCATCCCGATTCACTGGCAAGACGCGCTCACCTTCAGCGAATGGTCGCGCCTGATCTCGGAGCACTGGCACCTGCACTACGCCTCGGCGACGGCGCAGGAGTACGGCCGGCCGCTGTTCTACGTGCTCCAGGGCTGGCTGTGGGGGATCTTCGGCTTCAGCGAGATCTCAGGACGGCTCCTCAGCGGGGCCTTCTCCGTCTTGCTCCTCGGCGCGCTCGTCTGGCTGGTTCGCGACCGGGACTGGGGACCCCTTGCGGGTCTGCTGGCCGCGGTGGCCCTGATCAGCACGCCGACCTTCGCCTATCACGTGGTGTCCGGTCTGACGGACATCCCGGTCGCTGCGCTCGTCGCGCTCGCCGGCGCGCTCGTCTGGGGATACCGTCCCGGGCCTGCGCGGGCCTTTGCCTTGGGCGTCGTCTCGGCGCTGGCGATGCTGGCGAAGCCGAGCGCGCTTCTGGCGCTCGCCGCGCTGGCGGCGGCACAGCTCCTCCTCGACGAATCGTGGCGCTCGCGGCTTTTGTATCGCATCGCGCCGGTGATGGCGGGAATCGCCGCCGGGCTGGCCTACGACCTGAGTCAGGCGCGTTACGTCCACCAGGGTCTGCGCACCTTTCTGCAGTCGGGCGTCAACACGGACTACTACCGGACGCTGGCGGATGAGGCTCGGCGGTACGCGCTGCTCGACGGCAACTGGTTCGGAGACGGGCTGCGGGTGGCCGCGTTCTTCGCGCTTGTCTACGCGTGCCTACGCCTGGCCGGCGCGCAACATCGGCTCGCCGTGCTGGTTTCCCTGCCGGTCGCTGTCGTCGCGAGCTGGTTCGGACCGTGGCTTGCCGCCGACCAGGATCGCGTCGCCGTCGGATCGCTGCACTCGCCGGGGGCGGCGGCTGCTGCGGCCGGGACTGCCGCCTTCCTCGCGCTCGCTGTGCTCTCCTACAACGATGCAGTTGCGAGCCGGGGCGAGCTCGCACGCTTCGCTGTGTGGGCGTTGCCAACGGTCGCGGCGTGGGCGCTGTACGGAGCGTACGACTTCCGTCTCCTTGCGCCGGCCTGGCCGCCTCTACTCGCGCTCGTCGTGCTGGCCGCACTGCCCGCGGCGAGCGTGCTCGCGCGGCGCGGCGTCCTGGCACTCGCCGCGCCGTTTGCGTTGTTCGCTGTCGTCATCGCCACCAACGTCTACAACATCGACGGTCTGCGGAAATCCGGTTGGGACGAGCTGCGCAGAACGGATGACCGACTCGACCGGGACGCGACGCGCGCGATCGTGTTGCCGGCCTTCAGCCGGGCGCTCATCGTCGCCCGTCGGGAGATGAGGCGGGACGATCTGCTCATGTCCCCGGAGGGCGCGTTTCGCTTCTTCTTTCCGGGCCGCGTCGAGCAATCGTTCCCAGGTAGGTGCGACGACTTACAACGTTTCCGTGTCTTCGTCCTGACTACAGACGAGGGGAGCAAGCGCTACATGGAGGATTTCCTCCACGTTTCGGGTGAGCCGTCGTACTGGGCGTCGTGCACGGCGCCGCGGCTGACGCAGCTCACGGACGGCTCGGAGGGTTACGCGGTGTTCCGGGTCGGAGCGTGATGCGCGTCGGGGTCCTCACGACCTCCTATCCGCGCAGTTCGGGAGACGCCGCCGGCCGGTTCGTCGCGGATGCGGTCGAGCACGTTCGTCGCCGCGGCCTCGACGTCGAGGTCGTGGGACCGGAGCAGTTCCGCCACTTCGGTATCGCGTACGGACACGGGGTGCTCGGAAATCTGCGCCGGAAGCCGTGGCTGGCCCTCCTCGTACCGGCGCTGCTGGCGAGCTTCGTGCGAGCGGCGCGGAGTCTTGAAGCCGACGTTCTTCACGCGCACTGGATCCCGACCGGTTGGGTTGCGGCGAGAACCGGGAAACCCTACGTGGTTCAGGTGTGGGGAACGGACGTCGAACTCGCGCGGCGCGCGCCCTTCCTCGCCCGTCGGGTCCTCCGCGGGGCGCGGGTCGTGATCGCGGCCTCGACGGCCCTCGCCGATCTCGCACAGCTGCTCGGTGCCCACGACGTCCGCGTGATCCCGAGCGGCGTCGATCTTCCGGCTGACGTCGGCCAGGAGGCCGAGCCGCTCGAGATCCTGTACGCGGGGCGTCTATCTCCTGAGAAAGGGGTGCTGGAGCTTGTGAAAGCGGCACGGGGACTAAAGCTCGTGGTGGCAGGCGACGGGCCTCTGCGGTCACGAGTGCCGGAGGCGCGCGGGTTTGTCGCGCACGACGAGCTGCAGGGGCTTTATGCGCGCGCCGCGGTGGTGGCCTGCCCGTCACGCCGTGAAGGGTTCGGCATGGCGTGCCTGGAGGCGATGGCTCATGGCCGCCCAGTCATCGCGACGGGCGTCGGCGGCCTGCGCGACCTCGTCGTGGACGGGGAGACGGGCATCGTCGTGCCGCCAAGGGATCCTGCGGCCCTCAGGACGGCTCTGGAGCGCCTCCTCGGCGACCGTAGCCTTCGCCGCCGCCTTGGTGCGGCCGGGCGTGAGCGGGCGCGAGAGCGCTTCTCATGGGCGGCTATGACCGACGCGACGCTCAAGGCCTACGCCGACGCCGCTGGAACAATTCGGCTGTGAAACGCGCGCTCATCACCGGCATCGGCGGGCAGGACGGGTCCCTGCTCGCGGAGCTCCTCCTCGAGCGCGCCTACGAAGTCGTGGGCGTCGTGCGCCCGGGTGCCCCGCGCTACGACAACCTCGGCGCGATCGAGGGACGCGTCGAGCTCTACGAAGCCGACCTCCTCCACCAGACTTCGCTCGCGCAGGCACTCCGCGCTTTTCGTCCCGCAGAGGTCTACAACCTCGCGGCGCCGTCTTTCGTTCCGGCGTCGTGGGACCGGCCCGTCGAGACGGCCGAGTTCGCGGCGGTCGGTGCGACCGCGATCCTCGAGGCGATCCGGATCGTCGATCCGTCGATCCGCTTCTACCAGGCCTCGTCGAGTGAGATCTTCGGCGATCCGGTCGAATCCCCACAGACGGAAGAGACGCCGCCGGCACCCGTGACGCCGTACGGTGTGGCGAAGGCTTACGCGCATTTCATCGTCCGCTCGTACCGTCGGCGCTACGGCGTTTTTGCCTGCTCGGGAATCCTCTACAACCACGAATCGCCGCGCCGCCCGCTGGCGTACGTTCCGCGCAAGGTGGCATACGGTGCGGCGGCGATTCTGCTGGGCCTCGAGGACGAGCTCGTCCTCGGCGACCTCGACGCGCGCCGCGACTGGGGCTACGCGGGGGACTATGTGCACGCGATGTGGCTCATGCTGCAGCAGCCCGAGCCTGACGACTACGTCGTCGCATCGGGCGAGGATCACTCGGTGCGAGAGCTCGTCGAGTGCGCGTTTGCGCACGTCGGTCTCGATTGGGAGCGTCACGTGCGGGTCGATCCCGCTCTTCAACGCGGCGCGGCCGAGCTGCACCGCCTCGTCGGGGATGCAACGAAGGCGCGCACGCAGCTCGGATGGCAACCGGAAGTCGCCTTCACAAAGCTCGTACATCTGCTCGTCGACGCGGATCTCGCGCGACTGCGCGTGCGTGCAGACGAACCCGCGACTAGCATGGAACAACGATGAGCAAGGGCCGACAATTGACGATCGACGGGTTCGACATCAATGACGACAGCGGCTCCTACGTCATCGCCGAGATCGGCCACAACCACCAGGGCTCGGTCGAGCAGGCGAAGGCGATGCTCACGATGGCAAAGGACTGCGGCGCAGACGCCGTCAAGGTGCAGAAGCGGTCGAACCGCACGCTCTACACACGAGAGTTCTTCGAACAGGCGTACGACAACGAGTTCAGCTTCGGCCCGACGTACGGCGAGCATCGCGATGCGCTCGAGCTCGATCGCGACGACTACGTCGAGCTGCAGCGCTATGCGCGAGAGATCGGCATTACCTTCTTTGCTACGCCCTTCGACTTCGAGAGCGCGGACTTCCTCGCCGAGCTCGATGTCCCCGCCTACAAGCTCGCGTCGGCGGATTTGCTCAACACTCCGCTGCTGCGGCACGTCGCGTCTTTCGGCAAGCCGATGCTGATCTCGACCGGCGGCGCGACGCTGGAGGACGTCGACCGCGCCCTCGACGCCGTCCGACCGCTCAACGAGCAGCTCTGCATCCTCCAGTGCACGGCCGCGTATCCGTGCGAGACCGAAGACCTGCATCTGCGCGTGATCACGACGCTGCGCGAGCGTTACCCAGACTTTGTGATCGGCTTGTCCGACCACCAGAACGGCATCTCCATGGCGCTTGTCGCGTACATGCTCGGGGCCCGCGTGATCGAGAAGCACTTCACTCTGAACCACGCTTGGAAGGGCACTGACCACGCGTTCTCGCTGATGCCGGAAGGCCTGCGCAAGCTCGTGCGGGACTTGCAGCGCGTCCCTGCGGCGCTGGGGGACGGCGTCAAGCGGCCGCTGCCGGTAGAGGCGAAGCCGCTCGAGAAGATGGGCAAAAAGCTCGTCGCGGCGCGGGACCTGGAGCTCGGGCACGTACTCACGGCAGACGACATCGCGATCAAGTCGCCCGCGGACGGCGGCCTGCCGCCGTACGAGCGCGATCGGCTCGTCGGCCGGCGACTGCGGCGTCCGGTCGTGTTCGAGGACTTCGTCACCTTCGACGACGTCGAGCCTCTCCCGGAGCACGCCGGAGCGCACGCAGCCGCCCAGCCGTGACGGAGCTGCAGGCGCTCCTCGGGCGGGTCAGGCTGGCCGTCTTCGACTTCGACGGCGTCTTCACCGACAATCGTGTCTGGGTCAACGAGCGTGGCGAGGAGCTGCTCGTCTTCACGCGTAGCGACGGGCTCGGCCTGCGGCGGCTCGACGAGGTCGGCGTCCAGTATCTGATCCTGTCGATGGAGCAAAACCGAATCGTCAGCGCGCGCGCGGAGAAGCTCCGCGTCGACTGTGTGCAGGGGGTGGACGACAAGCTTTCGGTGCTGCGCGAACGCGCAGGGCAGCTCAGCGTCTCGCTCGAGGAAACCGCGTATGTGGGCAACGACATCAACGACGCGGACTGTCTGCGTGCCGCCGGCGTGCCCGTCGTCCCCGCCGACGCGTGGCCTGAGGTGAAGCCGCTCGCGCGCTGGGTTCTCTCTCGCCCGGGGGGTGCGGGCTGCGTTCGAGAGTTCTGCGACGGCGTCTGGGAGGCGCAGCGCTCGTGACGCAGGATCTCTTCTCGCTGCAGGACCGCGTAGCGATCGTGACGGGCGGCGCCGGTCAGCTCGGCCGCGAGATCGTGCGCGGGCTCGAAGAGCGCGGCGCGCGCGTCGCCGTGTTCGACCTCGAAACAGAGCCTTTTCGCGTGGATGTGACAGACCGGGCCGCGATCGAGCGTGCGACAGAGGAAGTCGTCCGCGAATGGGGAGCTCCACACGTGCTCGTCAACGCGGCGGCTCTCGACTCGCCGCCCGACGCGCCCGCCGAAGAGGTCGGTCCCGTCGAGTCGTATCCGGAAGCGTCCTTCGACCAGGTGATGGACGTCAACGTCAAGGGCACGTTCCTCACGTGCCAGGTCGTCGGTGCGCGGATGGCAGCCGAAGGACGCGGGTCGATCGTCAATGTCTCGTCCGTGTACGGGATGCTCTCGCCCGTCCAGGATCTGTACGAGTTTCGGCGCCGTGGCGGCGAGGAGTTCTACAAGCCGATTGCGTACTCCGTCTCGAAGTCCGCGGTCTACAACCTCACGCGCTACCTCGCGACCTACTGGGCGAAGAGCGGCGTCCGGGTCAACACGCTGACGCTCGCCGGCGTGTGGAACGAGCACCCACAAGAGTTCATCGACGCGTACACGGCGAGGATGCCGCTCGGCCGCATGGCCGACGTGGGCGAGGTGGTCGGTCCGGTCGTCTTCCTCGCCTCGGACGCGTCGTCGTACGTCACGGGTGCGAACCTCGTCGCCGACGGCGGATGGACTGCCTGGTGAGATCGCGGACGATCGCGGCCGCGCGGCGAACCGGGCCGGCCCTCTGTTCGGCCGCCGGCTGACGCGCATCCGCGGCAAGTCCGGTGACCAATCGAGCGGCGCCGCGGAGTGGGTCTGGCAGGGCCTGCTCGAGCTGCTGAACCACGAGCAGGGCACCGGTTGGGTCGCTTTCGACCGAGCCCGGCTCGGCTTTTCGTTCGACCAAGGCCACGGGGACGGAAACGATTCGCGCTCCTGAGCTGGCCAGCCCAGCGAGGAGCGGCCAGTCAGGGTCGCGCGCTGCGGGCCGCGACGCCGTCAGGTCGTCGAGCACCGCGCGGCGGAAGAGAGCGACGTTTCCATACGCGTTCGCAATCGCTCCCAGCCCTCCAGGGTCGCCCGCGAAGAAATGCACTCCGTGCTCGAGGCGAAGGCCGCACGTGACGACATCGGCCTGTGTGGCCCGCTGTGCCTGGAGGAGCGTCTTCAGCAGCTCGTTGTCGGGAACGTCGTCCTCATCGAGGAAGACGACATAGGGGGCGGCTCCCTCGCGCAGGCTGGCCTCCCGCGTCGGGGCCGCGATCGCCCTGAAGTTGGCGTGGCTCTGCTGTTGGAGCGCCGCAACGCACGGCCGCAGCGCGTCGCCCGAGCGGCTGTGCACCACGACGACGTCGACCGCGTCATCGGCGTCGGCTTCACCCTCGATCCTTCGCTGCGGTCGCATCTCGATCACCTCCGCCCACCGGTCGAAGGAGGCGCCATGCTCGAACGCAGGTCGCGCCGGCGCGGGCACATGTCCCTCCGCGAGCACGCGCCTCAGCGCAGCTTCGAGGCCGTCGGGGGTCGGCTCGAAGAGGACGCGAGCACGATCATCCGGTGCGATCAGCTCGGGCACGCCGCCGACGTTGCTCGCGATGAAGGGAATGCCGTGCTCCAAGCACTCGTAGACCGTGTTGGGCGAGTTCTCCTGCAGCGAGGGCATGACCGCCAGCGTGCCGGGACGGCTCACCCGGGCGAGCGCCTCGTGCTGGTCGAGCTCGCCCGCGAACGCGACCCGGCGAAGCGCGCGTCTCGTTTCCTCGGAGAGCAGGAGCTCGGCGCGTTCGCGCGTCCAGGTGGCCGTCGTCTTGCCGACAAACTCGAGCTCGAGATCGTGCAGCTGCCCCGGCTCGAGCGCATTCAGGGCGGCGGCGAACGTCTTCAGCCCTTTCTTCTCGTCGACACGGCCGAAGAAGGCGAATCGCCGGATCGGGTCGGGGTCCGGGCGCGCGGCCAAAGCCACGGCTTCGCCGGTGGCATCGGGCCGCGTGAAGTACGGGATCACGAGCGTCCGTTCCGGCAGCCGCCAGCCCTTTTTGCGCATCCAATCGACGAGGTACGCACTCGGGCTGACGACAACATCCGCGAGCTCGACCGCCGCCTGCTCCAGGATGCTGACGCCGAGCACGGCACGCAGGTCCCCGAGCGCGAGGTTCGGGGAGAGGTCGACGACATAGCGCCTCGGCCCGTGGCAGAAGACCACGAACAGCGTCTGCTCGAACGCGATGCCGGCCTGGCGCAGACGCAGAGCCGAGTAAGCCGGGGCCCCGAAATCGTGGGCGATCACCACGTCGGGTGGGTCGTCGCGCAGGCCGAGCATGACGCTGTGCGCGTGCGCGAACTGCCATGGCTCCACCGATTCGTCGCTGCGAGGGACGGGCCGGATGCGGACTCCCGCGCTCCTGTAGATGTCTTCCCAATACGGCTCGATCGAGCGCGGCGCTCGCCTTCCGAGCAAGATCTCGACGGAATGTCCCAGGCGGGTAAGCGCAAGCGCGAGGAACGCGGTCGCCGTGCCCATCCCGCCGACGGGGCGGAATCCACGCAGCTCGTGCGCAATCACGGTCACGCGGCGAGCCGTTGGCATCGATGCAAGCGTAACGTCCACTAGTCGATGGTCTCGGAGAACAGACAAGGAGCGTCACAGCGGGTCGCGTTCGTCGCGGACGAATTGCTCGGCTACGCAGGCAACGGCATCGGCACGACGACGACGTTCGTCTCGCTCGCGCTCGCCCGGACAGGGCACACCGTTGAAGTCCTGTACGTCGGACCCCCTCCGACCGGTCCCGTCGATCCCGAGTGGCAGCGGCTCTACGACGAGGCCGGGGTTCGCGTGCTCGAGGTGCCGCGTTCGATGCAGAACGTGGAACCGGGGCATTTCGCGCGCTCGAGAGACGTCGAGTCGGCCCTGCGCGCGGATCCTCCGGACATCGTCGTCGTGCAGGACCTCGGCGCTCCGGCCTACACCGCGCTCCGCCTTCGCCGGCTCGGTCTCGCGTTCGAGCAGACGTTGTTCGTGGTCTTCTGCCACGGGACGAGGCAGTGGATCACTGATGTCAGTCGGAAGGTGCGCGTGCTACCCGGCGCTCACGCGGTCACCGTGCTCGAGCGCGCGTCGGTCGAGCTCGCGGACGCCGTGGTCAGCCCGAGCGCCTACCTCGTCGACTGGATGCGCGGGGAGGGGTGGCAGCTGCCGGCGCAGACGTTCGTGATCCCTCATGTGTCGCGCGCGGGCGCGACGGGGGCAGTGCCTCCGACGCCGGCACGACAGGAGTCGGACCGCGTGGAACGTGTGGCGTTCTTCGGCCGACTGGAAGAGCGGAAGGGCGTGCGGCCGTTCCTTGCCGCGCTGAACGCGCTCGAGCCCGAGCTGCTCGGACGGTTCGCCGTCGAGTTCATCGGCAGGCCGACTCCGCCCTGGCCCGTCGAGCGTGTCTCAGAGCTCCTAGAAGACGAGACGCGCCGCACGCTGCGCGGCCTCTCGTTCGAGACGACGCTCGACCAGCACGAGGCGCTCGCTCGGCTGCGGCGTCCCGGCACGCTGGCCGTCATGCCCTCATTTGAGGAGAACTCGCCGAACACGGTCTACGAGTGCCTCGAGAACGGGATCCCGTTCATTGCCGGCAATGCGGCCGGGATCCGTGAGCTCGTCGCGCCGGAGGACCACGCCCGCGTGCTCTGCGAACCGACCGAGGAGGGCATCGCGCAGGCACTGAGACGCGCGCTCGCGAATGGAGAGGCCCTGCAGCCTGCGCGCCGCGCCTTCGACGACGCCGAGTCGCTGCGACGCTGGGAAGACGTGCTCGCTCTCCCGCCGCGCGCGTTTCCGCCCCCGGCTGAGCCCCCGACGGTCGATGTCGTCGAGCGCGACCGCTCCTCGGCGGACCCTCTCCATACCCTCGATGCGGAGTGGGTCCTCTTCCTGGACGAGGGCGACGTGCCCGAGCCCGAGCTCGTGGAGACGCTCGTTCGGGCGCAGCAGGCTTCCGGCGCCGACGTCGTCTCCTGCGGTCTCTTCCTCGAGGACGGGACCGGCGGGAAACGGGTCCACCTCTTCCCGGGAGAGCCGCGCGCCCTCGGCCTGCTCTCGAACGGCTACGGCACGGTGTCCCTCATTCGGCGCTCGTTGCTCCAGCTGGCCGCCGCCGAGCCGGACTGGCCGTTGCTCGCGGGCCTGAGCGCTGCTGGGACCAGGATCGTTTCCGTCCCGATCCCCTTGGTGACGCGAACGGCAGCTCCGGGCACCCTCGAGAGCCATCCGGCCGAGGCGCTGCTCGTGCTTCGCCACCTCGAACGAGCGCTCCCGAAGAACCTGCGTTTCAGCGCGGAGCTCGTTACGCGGCTGGGTGCAGAGACACGGCCCGGTTCCCCGCCCCGCGGGCGAGGCCTCGCGCGACGGGCGGCCCGGCGCCTCCTCGCCGGACGAGTCCGATGACGCCGCGAAGGATCGCGGTCGTCGCGAGCGAGATCCTCGGCGTGCCCGGAACCGGGGGACCGGGAACGGCCGACTCGTTCCTGGCGGTTGCGCTGGGCAGGCATGGGCACGACGTCGAACTGCTCGTCGCACCTGGCCGGGACGTCAGCCGCCTGAGCCCGGAGTGGGAAGAGGCCTACCGTGACGCGAACGTGCGTGTGCGTCCGTTGGCGGGACACGGCAACGTGCGTCCGTCGTTCCTCGCGCCGGCGTCGCACGTTCACGACGCGGTGCGAAGCGATCCACCGGACGTCGTCGTTGCCGATGACTGGCGCGCGCTCGGGTATGCGGCACTGCGCGCACGGCAGCTCGGCGTGTCGCTGGCCGGAACGGCGTTCGTCGTCTACTGCCATGGCCCGGCGAGGGTCTTCGCCGAAGCGGCACAAAAAGTCCCGGACACGGTGGCGCGGTTCGGGGAGGAGGTCGCGCAGCGCGCCTGCTTCGAGCTCGCGGATGCCGTCGTTAGTCCGAGCGCCTGGCTGGTCAGCTGGCTGCGAGACCACCGCTGGCCGGTGCGCGAGCCGGTGCACGTCATCCAGAACCTCTGGGAGTCGACAGCGCTGGGAAAGACGGCCGCGCCCGCAGCGACAGGCTCCCGGATCGGCAGGCTGGCGTTCTTCGGGCAGCTGCGTGAGGGGAAGGGGATCCGTGTCTTCGTTTCGAGTTTGCGGAAGGTGGATCCCTCCCTACTCGACGGAATCGAGCTCGTTTTCCTCGGGCACTCGCGACGCTGGACCTCGGAGCAGCTCCAGGATGCGCTTGGACGAGCCGTGGTCGATCGCCTCGCGTCGGTCCGAGTCGAAACTGCGTTGGAGCGCGCGGCCGCGATCGAGGAGCTCAAAGGCCCGGGGACGCTCGCTGTGATGCCGTCGTTGCTCGAGAACTCCCCGTACGCCGTCGCCGAGTGCATCGAGCACGGGATTCCATTTCTCGCCGCGAACGTCGGCGGCACGCCCGAGCTCGTCGCAGAGGAGGATCGCGCGCGCGTGCTCCACCCGCCGACTGCTGAATCCTTCGCCGGAGCCCTCGAGCAGGCCCTCGCAAGTGGGACCGGGATCGAGCCCGCTCGTCCTGCGCGTCCGCCGGAGGACTCACTCGCGGCCTGGCTGGAGCTGATCGAGACGGTCGCACCGCCGTCACGAGTTGCTTCCACACCGGCGAAGCGAGTCGCGATCGTCGCCTGTGGCGACGAGAGCGTTGCCCGCGCGCGAGCACTCGCCGAGCACACACAGTCGGTCGACGTGGACGTGATCCCGTCCGAATCGCGACGAGATGGTCTCGATCGAGCGGCCGCTGACTGGGTTCTCTTCGTCGACGAAGACGACATTCCCGACGAGGTGCTGCTCGATACGCTCGTCGCCGCGCAAGCCGCTTCGGGTGCCGACGCCGTCACCGTTGCAGTTCGCGGGGCTGACGGAGTTCAGCTCTTTCTCGGTGATCCGGGACCGCTTGGGCTCGTCGAGAATCAGTACGGAGTAATCGGGCTGATCCGCCGGTCGCTGGCTAGCCCTGACCCGGATTGGCTGCTCTTCGCCCGGCTCGCGCTCGGCGGCGCACGGGTGGTCTCGATTCCGGAGCCGTTCTCGGTGTACCTCGGTCAAGCGTCGAGCGGGGAGCGGCTTGCCGTGCTAGAAGCATTCGAGACCGGAGAACCCGAGGTTTTGCAGGCACTTCCTCAGCTGACCGCGACGCTCGCGGCTGCGCTCGCACGTGCCCAAGCAGACGGTTTCGTGAAGCAACGTCCTCCGTCGCGAGGGTTCCGCCTGGTGCAACTGATTCGTCGCGCGCGGCTCCGGTAACCTCGTCGCGATGGCAGTGTCGCTCGGCGCCGTTCGACGCAAGCTCATGCGCCGGTTGCGGAACTCCTCGCACCGCACCGAGGTCACGAGCGTCGCGGACGCGAACGACGAACGGCCACCGCTGAACGTTCTTCACATCGGCAAGACCGGCGGGACGGCGCTGAAACACGTTCTCAGAGAGAACCAGGACGCTTCTCGCTACCAGCTCTTGTTCCGCGGACACGAAGTCACGCTCGCCGACGTTCCGGCGGGGGAGCGCTACATGTTTCTCATCCGTGATCCGCTGACCCGCTTCGTCAGCGCTTTCAACGGCAGGCTTCGCGAGGATCGCCCTCGCTACCACTACCCCTGGCGGGAGGAGGAGAAGGTTGCCTTCGCGATCTTCAGGACGCCGGACCAGCTGGCGGTCGCACTGTCGTCGTCCGACGACGCCGAGCGGAGGCAGGCGGAAGACGCAATGGGCGGAATCGGCCACGTGAACACGCCGTACACCTTCTGGTTCCCCGACGAGGCTGCGTTCCGGGCGCGACTGCCTGATGTCTTTTTCATCGGCTTGCAGGACCGCCTGAACGAAGATTTCGAGCTCCTGAAGCGCAAGCTCGGCCTGCCGGACGACCTACGCATGCCCGGCAATGAGACGGTGGCGCACAAGACCCCGGCGGGGTTCGAGGATCAGCTCAGCGAGCGTGGACGTGAGAATCTCGAACGCTGGTACGCGCGTGATGTCGATCTCGTCCGACTGTGTCGCGAGCTTGCGCCGGGCATCAATGCCCCGGAGAGTGCCGCCGTCAGGGCTTGACCGCGATGCGAGCCGTGTTGTCGATCCGGTTCAACAGCAACGTCACTCCGTTCTCGGACATGTATTCATCCGTGGCGCGCCGCGCGCCTTGCCAATGTGCGTAATCGTCCAGGATCAGGACGCCGCCGCGGGCGAGGCGTGGATAGAGGTGCACGAGCTCGTGCTTCGTCGATGAATACCAATCGGTGTCGAGTCGAAGCAGAGCGATGTCGTCGGGCGCACGAGCCGGCAGCGTCTCCTGGACCGGGCCCTGAACGAAGTGAATGCGCTCCTCCGGATACCCGACGCTGAGAACGGCCTCTCTCACCTGGTCGAGGGACGCGATTGCCCAGATGTCCGAGTCAGGCCCTTCGCTCGCAAGCAGATCGGCAGCCCGCTCACCCGAAGGCTTCACATCCTCGTCGGACGGCTCTGTCATCCCCGTGAAAGTGTCGTAGAGATACAACTCGCGGTCGGTGACGCCGAGCCGAAGCAGCGTGAGGGCGACGGCCATCATGCTGCCGCCCCGCCAGACCCCGCACTCGACCAGCGCCCCCGGGATCGCGCGGGCCGAGACATATTCGACGGCCCGCACGAGTGCGTAGATGCGAGCGGGCGTCGTCATCGTGAAGGGGCCGACGCGCCGGCAAAGCTCGATGTCCGCTTCCTCGAAATCGAGCGGGAACGCGTGTGTGCGCGGCGCTTCCTCCCCGACTGCGGCGCCGTCCCCGCCGCGGCCGCCACGTGCCCGCAACTGCCGGAGCGCGACGCGCGGATGCAACCGCCACCAGCGGCTCGACTCGACGGCCGTGAGACGCGCCCTGAGGTCGCGCACCTCGTTCGTCAGGCGGTCGTTCTCCTGGACGATCCGGTCGAGATCTCCGGTCACGCGCCTGATCCTGCCACGGCGCGCGCCAGCCGAAGCGCCGTCTTCCCGGCCGACGGGGCGGGCGGAATCCTTGGCACCAAGAGCGGATCCGTTTCAGGGGTGACGGGGCTGCGGCTGGTCGTGAAGCCGAGTGTGAAACCTGCTGCCCGCGCTGCCTCCGCGACGCGGTGGTCGGCCTTGCCGTGGGGATACGAGATGAGCTCGAGCCGTTTCCCGACGACAGCTGCGAACTCTTCGCGGCCCTCGTGCAGTGCCTGTTCCAGAGCCAGATCGGAGAGAGCGGGCATCGCGTCGTGCCTGAGTGTGTGGAATCCCACGTCGAACCCGGCGGCGACGAGCGATTGCACGTCCTGTGTCCGAAGACCGTCGGTCGCCGCGCTCGGACCGACGGCAGCTCGCAACGCCGCGGCCGTCTCATCCCGCTGCGGGCCTTCGAGCGCCTCGATGGCGGCGGCCACGCGGAAGATCGCCTTCGGCGTGCGTTCGAGCGCCGCACGGAGGTCGGTTTCGTCGACATGCGGAAGAGCGTTCGGCTGGACAAGCTTGTCGTCGACGGCGCGCTGGAGGTCCTCCCACCAAAATCGATGTGGCTTCCCCAGCGAATGGCCACCCAGGAAAAACGTCGCCGGCAGTCCCGCCCGCTGGAGCGCAGGTAGCGCGTCCCGCACGTGGCTGGCGAGATCGTCGTCGAAGGTGATCGAGACGGGGAAGGGTTCTCCGCGGCGACGACTCCGTACGGCGTCGAGCAGCTCGGCTGCGGGGACTACGCGATAGTGACGCCGGAGATGACGGAGTTGCTGCGCAAAGACACGGCTCGAGACCGCGGCGAGGATCTCCACGCCGGGGTCGCCCCCGGCGCCGCCGACGCTGTGGTAGACGAGCACAACCCCGACCCGAGACGAGGACCGGCGGGCACGCCGACAAACGAGGAGCGCCAGCAGCATCCGCGCGGCGTCCCGGAGGCTCGTCAAAGGCCTGGACAAGTCGGTCAAGCTACCGCCTAGCGTGAGGATCGTGATGACCTTGCTGGCCCGCAACGAGGCGGACCTCATCGACGCGCACGTCGCGTTTCACTTGAACGCGGGCGTCGACTTCATCGTCGCGATCGACAATGGCTCCGACGACGGGACGACGGAGATCCTCGAGTCGTACGCACGAGATGGGTACGTCGACCTCACTCGAGAAGAAGGTGAACTGAAGCAGGCAGACTGGGTCACCGAGATGGCCCGTCGCGCAGCGACGGACTTCGGCGCCGACTGGGTCATCAACAGCGACGCCGACGAGTTCTGGTGGCCTCGCGGCGGGTCGCTGAAGGATGTCTTCGCCGCGGTGCCGGCGCACTTCGGCAGCGTGCGAGGCATGTGGCGTCACTTCGCGCCGCGACCGCTCGGCGACGAATTCTTCGCGGAGCGCATGACGGTTCGGATCCTGAATCCGGGAGCGGAGACCAACAGCCCGTACAGCCCGCGGTTCAAGGCCGCCCATCGTGCCGATCCGGACGTCACCGTGCTGCCCGGGAACCATCAGGTCACCGGCCGCGACCTCGTGCCGCTCGGAGGCTGGTATCCCCTCGACGTGCTGCATTTCCCGATCCGGTCTCTTGAACAGGCCAGGCAGAAGTACCTCCGTTGGTGGGAGCTCGCACCGTCAGAGTTTCGCGGGGCCGCATACGACGCCGATCGCCAGGGCCGGATGCATCAGTTCTACGAGTCGTACGTGATCGGCGACGAAGCGCTCGCGAGAGGCGTCGAGGATGGGACGCTCGCGATCGACACTCGACTCAGAGACGCCCTGCGCGCATTACATTCAGAACCGCGCCGTTCGATGGTGTTCGACGACGACGCTGTCGATGCGGGGTATCTGTCCGAGCTCGCGATGCTCGAGGACGCGGATCCGCGCGTACTTGCACAGCACAAAGCCGACGACCTCGAGGCGCGACTCGAAGCGCTCGAGCAGCGCCACTCCGCTCGCATTCTCAGTGCCGTATCGGAGCGGGCCCACCAAGTCTCGCGGAAGTCACGACGTATCGACACCTGACCGCGTCCCGGCTCGTCTTCTAGCGCGACTGTGCCACCTGCTCCGTTCGGGATCCGTCACGGCTTGATGGCGACACGTGCACCGTGGTCGATCCGGATTAGCAACAACGCCAGCTCGTTCTCACGGACGTAATCGTCGACAGCCTTGCGTGCACCTCGCCAATATGCGTAGTCATCGATGATGAGAACACCTCCACGGGCGAGCTGCGGGTAGAGGTGGATGAGCTCGTGCTTCGTGGAGGCGTACCAATCTGTATCTAGACGAAGCAGAGCCAGTTCAGCAGGTGCGTTCTTCGGGAGTGTCTCCTCGACCGGCCCCTGGACGAAGTGGATCCTCTGTTTTGGATAGCCGACTCTGAGGACCGCCCGCTTGACCTCGTCGATCGAGGCGACTGCCCAGAGGGACGAGTCGCGGCTCGAGCGCTGCAGGATCTCGGAAGCAGGCTCGCCACTCTGCTTCACGTCTTCACGGCCCGGCTCGGTCATTCCCTCGAACGTGTCGAAGAGGTAGAGATCGCGGTCGGTGTCGCCGAGCCGCAGGAGGGTCAGGGCAATCGCCATCATGCTGCCGCCGCGCCAAACACCGCATTCGACGAATGAGCCGCCAATGCGATGCGACACGATGTACTCAACTGCACGCGTGAGGACGTGGACCTTCCCAGGTGTCGTCATCGTGTACGGCGCCACCCGTCGCCATAGGTCTGCGTCGACTTCGTCGAAGTCGTCTGGGAGCGACTCGGTCCTGCTGGCGTGCGCCGGTTGAATCGGCGACTGCTGAGGCCCACGGCCGCGGAGGCGCCGGAGCACGAAACGTGGATGCAGCCGCCACCATCGGCTCGATTCGAATGCTGCAACTCGGGTCCGGAGCTCGAGAACCTCCCTTGCGAGCCGACGCTGCTCTTGGGCGGGAGTGTCGACCGGGGGCATGGTCAGTCAGACTTGCATATCGCTTCGATGGGCGACATCGCGAATCTCATTGGCGGTCGGGAGGTGCCGGCCGCCTCGAACCACACCTTTGACAAGCTGCGGCCAGCCGACGGCTCGCTTCTGTGCAAGGTGGCGCGATCGGGAGACTCGGACGCGGCGACCGCCGTCGCCGCTGCTCGCGCGGCACAGCGTGCGTGGGCCGAGCGGACTCCGGTCGAACGCGGAGAGCTCGTTCGGGAGCTGGCATTGGCGCTCCAGGCTCGCCGCGGCGAGCTCGCCGAGATCGTCGTCGAGGAGACAGGCAAGTCTCTCGAGCTCGCGCTCGGTGAAACGGACGCCGCGATCGAGATGGGCTTCTTCGTCGCGGGCGAAGGCCGCCGGTTGTACGGCCGCACAACGACGTCCGCGATGCCGAACCGGACCGTCATGGCCACGCGGAGGCCGGTCGGCGTCGCAGCGCTGATCGTCTCGTTCAACACGCCGTTGCCTAACTACGCGTGGAAGACCTTTCCTGCGGTCCTCTGCGGAAACACCGCCGTCCTGAAGCCGTCGGAGCACACCCCCGCGTCCGCGTCGTTCTTCGCGCAGCTCTGCCAGGACGTCCTGCCCCCGGGAGTGCTGAACGTCGTCCACGGCCTCGGGCCTGAGACCGGGCCGCCGCTCGTCGAACATGAGGACGTCGACCTGGTCAGCTTCACGGGCTCCGCGTCGACCGGCCGCTGGATCCAGGAGCGCGCCGGTCGGCGGTTGGCGAAGGTCTGCCTCGAGCTCGGCGGCAAGAACGCGCTCGTGGTCTGCGACGACGCGGATCTGGAGCGTGCGGTCGAGTGGTCGCTTGCCTCAGCGTTTTCGAACGCCGGACAGCGCTGCGCTGCTGCGAGCCGGCTCGTCGTCTTCGACACGGTCTACGACGAGTTCCGTGAACGTCTCGTCGAGGGCGCACGCACGTACGAGGCCGGACCGGTGATCAGCGAAGAGAGCCTCGAGCGCATTCTCGGGTCCCTCGAGGGCGCTCAGGTGGCGGCCGGCGGCGAACGCCTCGAGCGGCCCGGGTGGTGGCTTGCACCGACCGTGCTCGAGAACGTGCCTTCCGACGCCGAGCTCTCGTGCCGGGAGCTCTTCGGGCCGGTGACGATCCTGTACCGCGTGCGCGATCTCGGCGACGCGATCGAGCTCGTGAACGACTCTCCGTACGGCCTGACGTCCGCGATCCACACTGCGAATCTTCACCGCGCGATGCGTTTCGCGGACGCGGTGCAAGCCGGTGTCGTCGTCGTCAACGGCGGCACGCATGGCAGCGAGCCGCAGATGGGTTTCGGCGGTGTGAAGCAGTCCGGCACCGGCTGGCGAGAGGCGGGCGTCGAGGCGCTGGACGTCTACACCGAATGGAAGTACGTCAACCTGATCGCTGATCCGGCGCAAGCATGAGCTGGCGCGTCGCAATCCTTGGGCCGGGCGCCGTCGGCGGGATGCTCGCCGTGCGGCTCGCCCAGACAGACGCGGAGGTCGTCTGCGTGACCCGTCCGGATGCGGCTGCCGCCATCAGGTCCGAGGGTCTGACCCTCAGACAGGGCGAGAGCGTCGCGACCGCCCGCCCTGAAGCTGTGGAGGAGCTCCGCGAGCCGGTCGATCTCCTGCTGATCACGGTCAAGGCGCCCGCGCTCGCTGACGCGCTCGACCGCGTTGCCGCGCGTGCAACGGCCGTCGTGCCACTCATGAACGGTCTCGAGCACGTGGAGGCGATTCGACGCCGTCTCGACGCAAACGTGATCGCGGGCTCCATCGGTCGCCTGGAGGCGTACAGGGAAGGTCGGACACGGATCGTGCAGGCGACCGCGTCGCCGCTCGTCACGCTGGCGGCAGCGGATGGCGTCGCAGAGCGCCTCACCGGCGCCGGGTTAGACGTGCGAATCGGCGAGAGCGAGCGTGCTGTGCTCTGGGACAAGCTTGCGCGGCTGGCGCCGCTCGCTGCTGCGACGGCCGCAACGCAGCGCTCCCTCGGGGAGCTTCGAGCCGATCCGGAGTGGCGGGTCACCCTCGAGGCGGCTGTCGCCGAGGCCTGCGCGGTGGCGGGGGCGGAGGGTGTGATCCTCACGACTGCGGCACAGTGGGAGACTCTTGACACGATGCCGGCCAGCGTGACGACGTCGACCGCACGCGACGCGGCCGCTGGAAGCCCGACCGAGCTCGATGCGCACCTCGGGGCCGTCGTGCGAGCTGCACGGCGGCTTGACGTTCCGGCGCCGACGCTCGAGCGTCTGCTCGTCGAAGCGGAGGACGCGTGCCAAGCGCTATCGCGCTGATCCCCGCGCGCGCGGGCTCGGAGCGCGTCCCCGACAAGAACATCCGCCCGCTGGCCGGCCACCCTCTACTCGCCTACGCGATCGCCACGGCACGCCAGTCCGAGGTGTTCGACCGTGTCGTCTGCTCGACCGACAGCACGAAGATCGCCGACGTCGCGAAAGGATACGGCGCCGACGTGCCGTTCCTGCGTCCGGCCAAGTTCGCGACGTCGACCTCGCCGGACATCGAGTGGATCACACACGTGCTCGAGCGGCTCGAGGAGCATTACGACCTCTTTGCGATCGTGCGGGCGACGAACCCGTTTCGCGGCCCGGACGTGTTGGAGCGCGGACTCGAGCAGCTGCTGGCGACACCGGAAGCGGACTCGATTCGGGCAGTCGAGCTCGTGAAGCAGCACCCGGGCAAGATGTGGGTGCTCGAAGGCAAGACGATGCGCCCGTTGCTGGACCAGTCCCACCTCGAGAGCGCCTGGCACGCGGGTCAGTACCAGGCACTGCCGCAGATCTACGTGCAGAACAGCGCGCTCGAGATCGCGTGGACGCGCGTCGTCTCGCAGACCGCGACGCGTGAGGGCCGCGTCGTCGCGCCCTATCTGACGAAGGGCCACGAGGGGTTCAACATCGACGACGAGGAGGACTGGGAGCGAGCCCGGCGTCTGCTTGACACGGGGGACGTTTCCCTCCCCGACGTAACCTAGCCCCGTGCAGATCGCCCGCCTCGAAACCCTCTACTGCGACGCCGGCTGGCGTCCGTGGATCTTCCTCAAGGCGACGACCGACGACGGCGCCGTCGGCTGGGCCGAGATCACCGACTCGCACGGCTCCCCACGCGGCCTCGCGGGCATCGTCGAGGATCTCTCGCCGCACGTGGTCGGGCGAGATCCACGCGCGGTCGAGCGCATCGTGTGGGATCTCTTCCGCGCGACGCGCCAGAGCCCCGGGTCCGTGATCCAGAAGGCGATCGGGGGAGTCGAGAACGCGCTGCTCGACCTGAAGGCGAAGGCGCTCGGCATTCCCGTCTACGAGCTGTTCGGCGGGCCAACGCGTGAGACCGTGGATGTCTACTGGTCGCACTGCGGCACGACGCGTGCGCGGGCGTGGGAGGTGACGAGGACGGCGAAGCTCGCGTCGTACGACGATGTCGTCGCCCTCGGCCGCGAAGTCGTCGAGCGCGGCTTCAAGGTGTTCAAGACGAACATCGTCGTCCCGGGCGACGAGCCACAGGTGTTGATGCCCGGTTTCCAGGGTGACGGGCTCGACCGCAATCCCTCTCCCGAGCTCGAGGAGGCTCTCATGCGGCTGCTCGACGCCTTCCGCGAGGGCACCGGCGGCAAGGCCGCCCCGATCGTCGACCTCAACTTCAATCTCACTGGGGAGGGGGTGCTCCGCATCGCGCGTGCGCTGGATGGACACGGTCTGATGTGGCTCGAGGTCGACGCGTTCGACCCGCTGTCGCTGGCCGCAGTTCGGAACGGCGCTGCGATCCCCGTGTGCTCCGGCGAGAACCTGTACACGAACCGCGGTTTCCGTCCGTTCTTCGAAGCTGGCGCGATGGATGTCGCGTCGGTCGACGTGATCTGGAACGGCTTCCATCAGGCGAAGAAGATCGCCGACCTGGCCGAGACGTTCGAGGTCAACTGCGCGCCTCACAACTACTACAGCCACCTCGCGACGTTCATCGCAGCGCAGTGGTGCGCGGCGATCCCGAACGTTCGCATTCTCGAGGTCGACGTCGACGACGTACCGTGGCGTGAGACGCTGACGACTGGCGTGCCGGAGATCGAAAACGGCGTCCTAACGATTCCGTCTGGTCCTGGTTGGGGGATCGAGGTCAACGAGGACGTGCTGCGGGAGCACCCGTGGAACTGACGCTGATTCCACGCACGGAGTTCGAACGCGCGCGCGACGATCTCGGTTTGCTCGCCGATATGTGCCGCGCGAATGCGCTCGTCGCCGTGAAGCGCGCCGGGTCGGGACACCTCGGCTCGAGCTTCAGCGCAATGGACATCGTCGTTCATCTGTTCTACGAGGAGTTGAACACTGCCGAGGTCGGCTTCGACAGTCCGGACCGCGACGTCTACTTCTCCTCGAAGGGTCACGACGTGCCCGGTCTCTATGCCGTCCTGCACGCGCTCGGAGTGCTGCCGGCGGAACGGCTACTGAAGCTGCGCCGGCTCGGCGGGCTCGACGGTCACCCCGACATTGGCGTGCCGGGAATCGAGGCGAACTCCGGCTCGCTGGGGATGGGCATCTCGAAGGGACGCGGGATGGCTTGGGCCAAGCGGTTCCTCCATCGCGACGGCCGCGTCGTCGTGATGACGGGCGACGGCGAGTTGCAGGAGGGCCAGAACTTCGAGGGCCTCCAAGCGGCAGCTGCGCACGATCTCGGCAACCTCTGGGTGATCGTCGATCGCAACGAGCTCCAGTCCGACATGCGAACGGAGGAAATCTTGGCGCTCGGCGACCTCGAGACGAAGCTGCGCGCGTTCGGCTGGCACATTGCGTCCTGCGACGGCCACGACCACGAGGCGCTCGCGGAGGTGTTCGCCGAGTTCCGAGGCGTCACCGACCTCCCCAAGGTGCTCGTAGCCAACACCATCAAGGGCAAGGGCGTCTCGTTCATGGAGCATCCGCGCGCGCTCGAGGAAGGCGGCGGGACCTACCGTTGGCACGCTGGCGCGCCCGACGACGATGCCTTCGTGCGCGCGCATGCGGAGCTGATCGAGCGCATTCGGCAGCGCCTGCCTGACCTGAGGCTCGTCACCGTCTCGGGCGAGGATCGAGGCAGCGAGGGCGAGCCCGAGTCCGGGATTGCCGTCCGTCCTCGCGTCACCGACGAATACGTCGCGGAGGCGTACGGCGAGGCGCTGCTCGAGCTGGCCGAACGCCATCCAGACGTCGTCGTTCTCGATGCCGACCTGTCCTCGGACTGCCGCATCCGCCCCTTTGAGCTCGCGTATCCCGACCGGTTCCACGAGTCGGGTATCGCCGAACAGGACATGGTCTCCGCGGCCGCGGGCATGGCGCGGCAAGGGTTGCTCCCGGTCGTCAACTCGTTCGCCGCCTTCCTCGCGGCGCGCGCGAACGAGCAGATCTACAACCAGGCAAGCGAGCAAACGAAAGTCGTGTATGCGCTGCACTACGCCGGGCTGATTCCGGCGGGCCCGGGGAAGTCGCACCAGAGCATCCGCGACGTATCGTTGCTGGCGGCCCTGCCGAACATGACAGTCGTGCAGCCGGCGAACTCCGCGGAGACCGAAGCGCTGCTGCGTTGGGCGGTCGAGGACGCACAGGAGAACGTCGCTATCCGGCTCGTCATCGGTCCGTCGCCCCGCCGGATCACCCTTCCTGCGAGCGGGGTGACACCCGGCCGTGGTCTGACTCTCCGCGAAGGCAGAGACGCGGCCCTCTTCGCGTACGGGCCTGTGATGCTGCACGAAGCACTGACTGCGGCCGAGGCGCTCGGCGACCGGTTGCAGGTCGTCAACATGCCCTGGCTCAACTACGTTGATGCGGAATGGCTCGCCGACGTCGTCGAGCCGTTCGGCGACGTCTTCGTGCTCGAGGATCACGCGCCCGTCGGCGCGCTGGGCGACTCGCTTCGCCGCGCGCTGGACCGTCCGATCACCGTGTTCGGCGTCGAAGGCTGGCCGGCCTGTGGAACGCCCCTCGAAGCGCTGCGCTACCACGGCCTGGATGGAGCCTCGCTTGCGGACCTCATCGCGCCGGCTCTCCGCACCCACGCGAAATCGTGACAGCCGTATGGCTGGTCCTGCCGGATCCCTTCTCGTCGCGGCTCTTCTTTGACACGGGCATCGTCGAGCACCTCCGCGCGCGTGTCGGCGAGAGGCTCGAGCTTGTGCTCGACGAGGGCGAACGAGAATGGGCGGAGCGCGCACCGGACGTGCGCGTGACTGCGCGCGCGGACCTGAGGTCTTCGGACGCTTCCATCTGGCAGGGCGTCGACACCCGCGTAGACGCCGTCGCGGGGTTCTATCCACTCTCTTTGCGTCAGAGCCTGCGGCACGGCTTCAACCGCGAGCGCTTGCATCCCGGCCATCAGAACTGGTTCCTCGATCCGAAACGCGCAGGCCCACTGCCGCGCTGGCACGCACTCGACCGAGCGATGGAGACTTGGCATTACGGGCGTCTTCGCTACCTGCCACGACCCCTGCTCGATCGCCTGCGTGCGGAGCGTCCGGCGATCGCGCTCGCGAACACGCAGATGCACTCGGTCGTGCCTTTCATCGTCGGGGCTCGCCGCGTCGGCCTCCCTGTCGTCGGGCACATAGCCAGCTGGGACCACACTGTCGGCAAGGGGATCGTCGCTCCGGGTTTGCGCTGCTACATCGTCCAGAACGACGTGATGCGCGACGATCTCGTGCGGTATCACGGTGTCGACCCCAGTCGAGTCGTCGTAACCGGCTGGCCGCAAACCGACGTCTTCCATCGCAAGCGCCGGCGGGCGGAATACGAAACCATCGTTCACGGGCTTGGCCTCGATCCGTCCCGTCCGATCGTTCTTGTCATGGGCAACACACCGACGAACGCGCCGTACGAGGCGCGATTCGTCGCACGACTGGTTGCCTGGTGGGAAGAGAGCGGAGCGGCAGAGAGGTTCTCGGTCCTCTTCCGTCCACACCCGCGTGACCGCGAGTGGCGCGAGCGGTTCAAGCCCGCTCTCGTTCGAGCGGGACTCGCCGTTCAGGAGCCGAGCTTCACCGACCTCGAGACGCTGGCCGTGCTGCTGCAGCACGGCGACGCCGTGGTCTCGAATGCGGGGACGATCCTGCTCGACGCGCTCGTCAACGATCGGCCGGCTGTCTGCGTCCTGTACGACGAGGGCGCGCCTGCCGGCGAGAGCTGGGCGTGGAAGAACGTCAGCGGGGAGCACTACAAATCGCTGATCGAGTCCGACGCTTTCTATCGGGCGAATCGCTTCGAAGACGTTGCGGCAGGCATCGAGCGGGCGCTCGCCCAGCCTGACGAGCTGGCTGCCGAGCGCGCCCGGGTCGCACGCGAGGTCGTCGGAGAAATCGACGGAGGCGTGGCGGAGCGTGTCGCCGACGCGATCGTGACGTCACTCGAGTGAAACTGCGAGAAGGAGCCCGCGCTCGCCACGGGATTCCTCTTCGTCGTCGTCACGGTGGGTGTGACGATCCCGGGCGCGATTATCCTGGCGGTGGAGAATCTGCGTGGGGTCCGTGACTCGAATCCACAGGCGCAAGGCCCCTAGCCGGGTCACGCTCTTCGCCGTCTCGAAGCCCTTCCGTGGCCAGATCGGCGTCATTCAGCGCAACGCGATCGGGAGCTGGCTCCGACTTGGCCCGAACTGCGAGGTGGTGCTCTTTGGAGACGAAGAAGGCACGGACGAGGCGGCGCGTGAGCTCGGCGTTCGCCACGTTCCGACGGTGGTACGGAATGAGTTCGGGACGCCGCTGTTGAGCTCGGTGTTCGATCAGGCCGGCGCGCTAGCGAAGGAGGGCACCCTTTGTTACGTGAACAGCGACATCGTCTTGCTCGACGATTTCGTGCCGGCACTCCGGCGCGTGCAGGCACGCAGATCCCGTTATTTGATGATCGGCCAGTGCTGGGACAGTACGCTCGATTGGACCGTCGACTTCGACGATGGTCGTTGGCGAGATCGACTGCGCGAGCTCGTGGCGACGACCGAACGCACGCGGGGTAGGTGGTCAATCGATTACTTCGCGTTTCCGAGCGGTCTGTACGGCGAGGTCCCCCCGTTCGCAATCGGCAGGGGGTGGTTCGATAATTGGCTCGTGTGTAGGGCGCGTGAGCTTGGCGCCGCGGTGGTCGATGCAACATCTGCTGTCACTGCGATCCACCAACGACACGATTACGCGCACGTCTCCGGCGGGCAGGACGGGGCCTACAGGGGCCCGGAGGCAACGGAGAACCTCCGCATCGGAGGCGGCCACGGGCACGTCGAGTCGACCCGTGATGCCGCCTACGTCCTCACTCGCAGGCGGTTTCGGCGCCGATCGAGCCCGCTGACCTTCGACTACCACTGGGAGCGTTGGCTCCGCCCTGTCGTTTGGGCCGTGTACGCCATTACGCGCCCAATCCGTCATCGACTCGGCATCCGCGCCGGGGTGTTCGACGCCCTGCGTAGCCGCCTGAGATAGCGTCAGCGCCGGTCGTGCGCGTTCTGATCACAGGCGGCGCCGGCTTCATCGGCTCGCACCTCGCCGACCGGCTCTTCGCCGACGACCACGAGGTCCGCGCGCTCGACAACCTCGACCCGCAGGTTCACGCGCATGTGAGCGAAGATCGCCCCACAACGAACTTTTCAGAACGACGACGTGATCCTCGGCGCAGGAGCCGTCGCCCGCTTGTCAGAGGCGCTTCGCCGCACGGGGGCGGCGCTGGCCTTCGCCGGCACGCCTGGTGACACGGCTGAACGCATCTTCTACGAACCGGGCCCACCCCGGATCACCGGCTGGTGCTTCATGTTGAGAGGCGAACTGGGGCAACGGGTCGACGAGTCCTTCCGTTGGTGGTGCGGAGATAACGACTTTGACTGGACCGCCCGGGGACGAGGTGGGTCCGTGCTCGTGCCGGGCTTAGAGCGCACCCACCTGCATCACAACGGGTACACGGGAGAACACCCGGATCTGGGCGAGCAGGCCGCCCGAGATCAGGAGACGTTCCTGGCCAAGTGGGGACGAAGTACTTCCAGCCGCAGCATGAGTGAGCTTCTAGCGGGAGCGCGAGGGCCCTCCCAAGAAGACCGGACCGGCCACCGCGTCGTGCGCCTGTCTTTCCAAATTGATTTCAGGTCGCCGGACGCCGTCATACGGTCCATCGTCGACGCGATCGTGATAGTCGCCGGATGACCCTGCGCCTGCGGACCGCTGCGATCGTCGTGGTCGCCGGGTCGTTCGTCTTCCTCGTTAGCACGTGGATTGCAATGCCTTGGGTTGCCGGCGACACGCCCTTCGTGATGGACGGCAGCAATGCCTTGCTCACCTGTCTCTCGAATCACGACTACTCGGCGTGTGGCTACACGGGCAAGCTCAACTACTGGGGCCTGATGACACCTGTCGGCGACTGGCCACTGCTCCAGCACATTCCCGACCTGATCTCGATCGGTCTCGGAGCAGACGGGCATGCGGCGCGCCAGCGCATCCTCCAGTTGCTCAGCGTCGTCGGTGTCGTCGCCGCCGTGCTCGTGGCGTGGGTCGTTCTGTCGCGCTCCGGTCGTCGCGCCTGGTTCTGGGCCTTCATGCTGGTCGTGCTCAGCAGCCCGTTGATCTGGTACGCGCGGACGACGGCAGCCGAAGCGCTGGCGACGGGGCTGCTCGTGTGCTTCGTCGGCGCGACGCTGCTCCCCGCACATCCCGTCCTCGTCGGTCTCGCGGCGATGGGAGCCGCCTGGACGAAGGAAACGTCTTACCCGTTCATCGCGGCGCTTGGCTTGCTCGGGCTCGTCCTCGCTGCGCGTCGCACGGGAACACGCATCCGGCCGCATCTTCTCTGGGGCGGCGCCGGCCTCGTCGTCGCGATTGTGGCGGCGTCGCTCTTCAACGTCGTGCGCTACGGGAAGATCATCAGTCCTAACTTCTTCGACGAGGGGCTGCACACTCCCGGAGTTGCACGCAAGCTCGAGTACGCACTCGGCGTGCTGGTCTCGCCGAGCGGCGGGATGTTCGTCTTCTGGCCGGCGGCGAGCGTTATCGTCCTCGCTGCTTGCGTCGCGGCGATCATCTGGCGCAAGCGGCGCGACGTCGACGTGCGCCCGGCGCTGGTGGTCCTGCTCGTCATCCTGGGCCTCACGTTCGGCTTTGCGTCGTGGTGGACCCCGTTCGGCTGGTCGGCGATCGGGCCGCGCCTTGCGCTGCCATGGGGGCTACCGCTGGTGTTGCTCGTGCTCGTTGCGTACGGCGACACCCTTCGGTCGGTCGTTGCGCGCGTGCTCGCATCGCCCTGGCGGCTGTTGCTCGTCTTCACCGTTGTGTTCGCCTTCACGCTCCCGAGCATCGGCACCATGTGGCGACCGAACGCCACCGGTGCATTCTTTCGGCAGCAAGATCCTCCGTGCGACGCACCGTGGCGCGGCGGTGTCGAGAAATGGAACCGCTGCCAGCACGAGCAAATGTGGTTCGACCGGCCGATGCCGCTCTACGGGCTCCACGGCGTGAAGACGCCGGGCGGCGCCGTCACCACCGTGCTCGTTGCGCTCGGGCTCCTTGGTTGTCTGTTGCTGCTCCGCGAGGAGCTGCCGGCGAACCGACGCGCGTCGCCGGTGCTAGCCCGCGACTAACGCGAGCTCTCGGCGATGTACCAGGCCCGAATACGTGGATGGTTGGCGATGAACTGATCGAAATCCGGATCGCTCAGCGCGAGGCCCTCGCGTAATGCCGCGGGCGTCTCGTAGAAGGTCCCGTTCCAGACGACGCCGCGTCGGTAGAGGACGATTGGGGTGCCGCCGCCCGGCCGCTGATATGTCCAGACGGGCCGCAGGTCGCCGAGGCCCGCGTCCGCGGGCAAAGGCGTCCCGTTCACGACGATGTAGTCCGCCGTCGCCTCCGGTCCGGACTGGCCGGGCTGCCCGCGCACGATCTCAATGCTGTCGTTCTCTCGCAGCAGCATAGGCAGCGCCTCTGTCTGGCCCGCGTAGGTCGCGACTACCAGGTGTCCACCCGCGGCATGCCGGCTTAGCTCGGCGGCGAGCTGCGACCAGCCGGTTCCCGCGCCCCAGCCGCTCGCGTACTCCTCGCGGCTGGTGCCGGGGTAGGGAGCTGTGGACGGGCTCGCGAGCACACGACCGTCGAGGACCAGCGCGGTCGACACGACGACGAGCCCGAGGGCGGTGATGATCCAGGTTGCGTGCTGCGGTCGTCGCAGCGCCTCTGCAAGGGCGCGGCCGCCGCAGACGACGCCGTAGCCGGCAAAGACCGCGATCAACGGTGCCATCGGAACGAGGTAGCGGGAGAAGGCGCCAGGGAGAAAGATCAGATCCACGAACAGCGGCACGAGCAACCAGAGGAGCAAGAGCAGGCCCAACCGGCGGCGTCTCCGGATGGCATAGACGGCGCCGACGACCAGCGCCAATGCGATCGGCACCGTGACGTACCCGACAAGCTCTGGACGGTACGTTGGCCAGGTCTCCCGGATCCACCGCACGGGATGCGCGACGCCGTCGCCGAACGTCCGCACGATGCCGAGCGATTCACGGGCCTTCGGATAGTCGTCCCAGAATTCGCTGAGCGTGAGAACCAGATAGACCGCCCCCGTGACCGCGAGGGAAAGGAGTGCGCAGCCGATCCATGCCGACAAACGGCGAGTTAGCCCGTTGCGCGTCCAATCGAAGACGAGCAAAGAGACGGGAAGCAGGATGAGGGCGATGCGCCCAGTTTCCTTCGTCAGCAGTGCAGCGCCGGTGGTAAGGCCGAGCAGCAGTGCGGTCAGGATTTGCGGACGCTCGGCCAGCCGAACCTGGAGGTACAGCGCCACGACGAGCAGGGCGGTGACCAGTGGCTCCATTACTCCGATCACGTCGTGTACGAACGCGAGGGGGAGGACCGCACACATTGCGGCGGCGGCGATTGCAGTCTCCCGCCCGCCCAGCCGTCGGCCGAACGTCGCCGCGATCGCCAAGGTGGCAAGCCCGGCGAGGATCGAGACGAGTCGCACAGCGTCGAGCGGATCGATGCCGGCAAAGACCAGTCCGGCTCCGAGCCAGGAGAGCAGCGGTAGCTTCCCGTACGCCAGCGCGACGAAGCGGTCGTTCACGCTGTCGTGCACGCGGAGCGCCCACGAGGCGTACGCCGCCTCGTCGATGAACCCGGGAAACCGATTTAGGAGTGCGCCGCGCGTCGATGCGAAGAAGATCCCCACGAGTGCGAACGGCAGGACGCCTTGGGCGCGGGCGGCGAGCCCTTCCCTGGGGCGAGAGAAGAACCCTGTGCGGTCGTGCGTGACGGGCGGTGCGCTTGTCGCCACGCCAGGATGCTAGTACGCGCGGACCCCGGCGCCGGGGCCCGCGCGAACCGACTCTTTAAGCCCCGACGACGATCGTCAGATTCTTTGACGACGTCGCGCCGAGCGCGTCGACGACCTGCACTGCGACCTTGTACTTGCCCGCCTTCGTGGGCTTGCCGAGGAACAGGCCTAGCTTCTTCCCGAAGTTGACGCCCGCCGGGAGCTTGCCGCGCAGGATTGTCCACTGCTTTGGCGCGACACCACCCAGCGTCGCGATCTGCGCGCGATAGACACGGCCGACCTTCGCCGGCTTCAGGCGCAGCGTCGTGATCGCGAGTTTCGCCGCAACGGTAAGCGTGGCATTGACCGTTGCCGTGCGCCCCTCGCCGTCGGTGACCTTGACCGCGAACGTGAAACGTCCCGGGAAGGTCGGCGTGCCCGAGATCGTGCCGTCCGGCTCGAGATCGAGCCCTTCCGGCAGCGAGCCGCTGGCGAGCGCCCACGTGAACGTCCCGTTCCCGCCGGTCGCGCTCTGCGCCGCTGTGAACGGTATGCCGACCTCCGCCTTTGTGGCCACGCCGCGAAGCGCCGAGGTGAGCGCGACGGGCTGCCGAACGACGAGTGTCTCCGTCTCGGTGTCGGAAGCACCACCGCCGCCCACGGCGCGCACGACGAACGTGAACGAGCCCTCTGCGGTCGGCGTTCCGCTCAGCACTCCTGCCGAGGAGAGCGTCACGCCGGGCGGCAGGTTGCCGGACTGCACGGACCACGTTGGCGCGGCGGGCGAGCCCTGGACCGGGTTCGTGTTGGTGACCGACAGTGCCGTGAACGACACCGAGTACGCCTGGCCGACTGTTCCGCCGGGCACCGACTGGTTCTGAATGCTGAGGCCCGGGACGGCCTCGAAGATGAACTGACGCTCGGATTTGTTGTCGCCCCCGCACCACGGGTACCCGCCCTCCGGTGCAGTCAGGTCATGGACGGTCATCCACGGCTGCGTCTTTCCTGAGGCTGTCGGCGTGCCGGTGACGAGGCCACTGGAGGACATCGTCAGACCCGCGGGCAGCCCGCCGTTCGAGATTTCCCACCGGTATTGGTCGCACCCGGCCAAAGCGATGAGCTGGAGGGAATAGGGCTGACCCACTTGCGCTGTCGGGCAGACAAGGAGGGGACCCTGGGCTGGACACGGGTGCGAGTCGTCGAAGCTCGCGGCCGATCCAGGCATCGCGACGACGCCGACGACGAGCGCGACAAGTCCAGCAAGGAGTGCAAATCGTTTCATGTGTCCTCTCTTCCGCCCCGGAGATCTAAAGTCGCCGCGCAAGGTAGCAAACGCTTGTGACGGTGAATCCCCTGGACGGGTGGCTATCCGCCGCGGAGACGAACGTGCCGCGCGATGTCGTAGTCGAACAGATAGACGGTCATGGGCCCGAAGCGGTGAGTGACGCGTGCTTGAGCCGCAAACGGTGGCGGGTGGATCGCGTTGACCGTCGGATCGACGAGCAGAAACGTCGGCCCGCCCTGCGGCTCATACCACGAGCGGATTGTGAAGACATTGTAAGGACAGAGCTGTTCGCCGCAGTTTCCGACCGGTGCGACGAGCAGGTGCATGTCCGTCTGCCAGCTGAGATTCTGCGCGCCCCAATAGCCGGCGTAGCCGCGCGTCACGCCTTCTCGCTCGAGCAGCTGCAGCAGCGGTCGCTCGTAGGTCTCGATCGCGGCGAGTCCCGACGCTTCTGCAGGTTCGTCGGCGATGCTGCCGATGTTGAGCGCGGCGATGGTCGCAACGGCAACACCGACAGCGAGTTGCCGCGCCTGCCACCTCGAAGCGAGTAGCGCGACGCCGGCGCCTGCGGCAGGCGCGAGCGTGAGCAGGTAGTTGGAGCTCTTCGGCCCGAGGTCGGCGGCGTTCGGGGTGATTACGAAGATGATGCAGAGGAAACTCGACGCTGCCGCCCAGTAGCACGCGTACGCCCACGTCGTCGGCTCGGCCCGGCGGAGGGTGAAGAGGACTGCGGCCACGATTGGCGCAAGGACCGCGGTGAACACGAGCAGTGCAAGGATCGCTCGTAACGGGTCCTGCGGATAGGGGGCGAGAGTCGCGTAGTTCGCTCCGCCGAACAGCGCGATCATTCGCCCGAGGTGCACGATGTTCGAGGGCAGGTCGCGCAACGGCTCCAGCCCTGCGTCGAGACCGACGACGTGAAAATCGAAGGCACGCATCACCAGGTCCGTGACGACCGCAGAGGCGACCGTTACCGCGACGGTGACTCCCGCTCGAACAGCGACGTCGGCGCGCCTTGTCGCCCGCGCGAGAAGTACACCCGCGAACGCGAAGGGCAAGACTCCCGCGAACCACAGCAACGGGTCCGACGCCGCGTTCGCACCTGCAATGAGACCAACGCCCGCCACGAGCGGCCATGACCCCGTCTGCGTGAGAGACACCAGTCCGACGGCTAGCACGACGGCGCCGAATGGATTCGTGACATGGGCGGAGACCGACATGAGCGCACGTAGCGTGAACGGCCCGGCGATCACCAGAGCGATCGCGCCGGCCGTCACGCCCCCCCAGCGGCCTGCGACCCGCGAGGTCGCCCACGCGAGCAGCAACGCACCGAGGACCGCGAAGAGATAGCCCGTCGCCTTCCACAGCTCCGCGTGCCACGGAAGGCCGCGAGTCGCGAGCATCCACCACAGCGTCGTCCACCCCCCTTGGTGAGAGAGGTACACCGGGCCGCTGCCGCGGAGACGCTCCGCAAGTGCGAAGGGACCCGATGCGTCGGTGTCCCAGCCGAGGTTGCGGACGATCTGGGAACCGAGTGCCGCCACCGTCGTGAGGTACGCGGCCGCCGCGAGCGCCGGCAGCCACCGCAGGAGGCGAATCAAGGTCCGTTCCTACGCGCCAGGAGCGCGCAGGACCCGAAGAAGACGAAGGCTGGCGCAACGGGAAGTGCGAAGCGCGGGTCGGCAAACAGTCCAAGTGCGTTGAGCACGATCACCGCGAACGCCGTGAGCGAGATCGCGATCAACGTTCGTACTCCGTTGGGCCGGCGGATCGCCAGTGCGATGAGCCCGAGCGCAACCCAGAGGATCGAGCGCGGATACCAGCGGGATGCCTGGTTGAGACGGAGGGCCACTTCGGCGTTGCCGGTTCGATCGGGGAGAGCTCCGAAGAGGTCGCGCAGCTCCCGTCCGATCTCCTCGAAGCGGCGCTTGTAGCCCGGTTTGCAGAACGTGAAGTGATGCTCGGTCCCGGACGTCCAGACCTCACGGATGCAGTTGTCCGGTCGTGAGATCCAGACGCTCTGGCCGGCAGGAATGGGCTGGCCTTCGGTCGGGGCCGGAAGGTCCTTCCCTCTGACGTCAACGACCGCCGGTGCTGCAGGCTCTTGCTTCGCGGCCGGCGAGCGGAAGTACGACTCGCTCAGCTGCTGCCACACCGTCTCGAGCACTCCGGAGGCATACGCGCCGGGATGCTTGCGCACCGCCTCGATCCCGGCCTTGCGCAGCACCGAGTAGTTGGTGTCCCACCCGAACATCTGGTCCGAGAGGAGATAGAGGTCCTCGTGGATGCGGAAGCTGCCGCTGCGGAAGACCTCAGCCGTCGTGACTCCATAGGACTTGTATGGGTCGCGGGTCACGAGGTGAGTGCGAACTGCGTCAGCCAGTCGACGTGAGGCCGGGCCGTTGTCGGGCGACACGATCTTGTCCGTGATGAACGCGCGGTAGAACGGGATGACCGCGTTCCCACCGCGCGCGAGCGCGTAGTCGTCGAAGCGGATGCCGTTCAGAACGGCCCAGGCGACGAGCGGGACGAGCGCAGCGAGGAGCATCGCGCCCGCACGAACAAGCCGGTCACGCCACGGGCCCGAAAGGGCGAGCGGGAAGACCACGAAGGCGACGAGCACGGCGTTTCCGGGACGGATCAGCGCCAGCAGTGCGGTGCCGAGTCCCACGAACGCGAAACGCTGAACAGACGGCCTCTGGGTCGCGCGCATGACGAGCAGGACCCAGAGCGCGAACGCTGCGGCGAAGAGCGGCTCGCTCGAGACCTCGTGGAACATCAACCCGTAGGCCGGGTAGACGAGCAGCGCCACGGCAACCAGCAGCGCCGCTCTCGGTCCAAAGGCGCGCGCTGCGACGCTCCAGGCTACGACCGAGCCAGCGAAGAGCACTGCCATCAGCGGCTCGGCGAAGAAGCCGCCGGCGACGCCGAGTGCTGCACCGTCGAGGATCCCGGACACGGGCGTGCGAAACAGCATCGACCACGGCAGCAGGGGATGCCAGTCGAGAAACTGGACGTAGCCGTAGAGGTACTCGTCGAGATCGCGCCCGCCGGCGAGCGGCCAGCCGATCGCGCGCACCGCGTAGACAGCCAGTCCGAGGGCGAAGAGGACGACGACTCCCAGACGTCGACCGGCGAGCCTTTCCAGCCACGCGAGCGTACGCGCGAGGGTTGAGGTCAAGAGGCGGCTGGGATGGCGGAGGCCTTGCGGAGCACGTGAATGTCGTGCCGTCCGTCGTCGGCGGCCGCGCGGAACGTGACGTAGTCGAGATCTGCTGCGAGCTCGCGCCGAACGTAGTCCGGTGGGTGGTAGGCACTACAGAGACTCGTGCCGGCAGAGCTCTCGTACAGCACCACGAGGTTGCCGTCGGCAAACGACTTACGCTCTGCGTCCGTGAGCCGGTTTCGCGACGCGTAGTACTCGCCTAGGGTCGAGAACACGAAGTAGCCGCCGGGCCTGAGCACACGACGGCACTCCTCGATCCAGACGTGCTGCAACTCCTCGGACAGATGCGTCATCACCGAGAACGCGTAGACGAGGTCAAAGCTGGAGTCGTCGTAGGGGAGTGGAGGCGACAGATCGTTGAGCGCCACGTCTGCAAACGGCAGGTGCTCGTTGCACCAGTCGACCATCCTCCGGTCGATGTCGCAGCCGAAGACGCCTGTCTGCGGCAGATCCGCCCAGTGCCGCAGCACACGCCCGCAACCGCAGCCCCAGTCGAGCAGAGCGCCGAGCTGCTCGACGGACGACCCGCCCTCCTGGAGAAGGGACCGGATCAGGTCCGCGTTGTGCCGGCCGCTCTCGAGGAAGAACTGCGCATCGGCGTGCAGCGGCCCGACTTGCGCTCGCAGCCGAGCCGGCGGTAGCGGGAGTCCATCGGCTTCTCGCAACTCCCGGCCGAGGACGCGGGACTTGGCGGCAAGCGCGAGCTCGTAACCACGCACCGCCAGCCTGGCGAGGTGCACCCGGTCGAAGAGGTCGAGCACGCCTCGTCGGCGTCCCCATCGCGCTGGCTCGCTCACGTGGGGACCGTACCGCTAGGCGCGGAGGGTGGTTACAGTCGAACCGGTGCTGACGGCGGTCCTGCCGGTGTACAACGGGGGCGAGGAGATCGTCGAGAACGTCGGCGTGATCCGCCGCGCGCTCGCTGACGGACTGCCCGGTGAGAACGTCGAGGTGATCGTCGTCTCGGACGGCTCGATCGACGAGACGGCGGAGCAGCTCCTGGCCGCCCGCGGTGACCGCGGCTTCCGCGTCATCCACTACGACCGCAATCTCGGCAAGGGGTACGCCGTGAAGATAGGTGCGCTCGCGTCACGCGGGGAGTGGGTCGCGCTGATCGATGCCGATCTCGATCTCGATCCGGCGTCCGTGCCGCTCTACCTCGAGGTCGCGCGGCGCGAGAACCTCGACTTCGCGATCGGGTCGAAGCGTCATCCGGACTCCGTCGTGCACTATCCGCGGTCGCGCCGGATCGCAAGCTGGTGGTACCAGCAGCTGAACCGCCTTCTCTTTCGCCTCGACGTGCGGGACACGCAGGTCGGGTTGAAGGTGTTCCACAGGCGTGTCGTAGACGAGGTGATGCCGCTCCTGCTCGTGAAGCAGTTTGCGTTCGACGTCGAGCTCCTCGCCGTGGCGATCGCGCTCGGCTTCGACCGGGTGAAGGAGCTGCCGGTTCGTCTCGATTACCGCTTCACCGGCTCCGCGCTCGGGTCGGTCACGGTGTTTCGTGCGCTCTGGGACACGGCGGCCGTGTTCTACCGCCTACGCGTACTGCGCACGTACCAGCGCAAGCGCAGCCTGCTCGGCTTCCGCGCACAGCGTCCGGAGCTCCCGCTCGTGAGTGTGATCGGCGATCACGCAGCCGCGGCTCTGCTCGACTATGCACGGCTCGAGCTGGCGCCCTCCGCGCAGGAGGCCGCTGGCGCGCTCGTCGCTGTGTTGCACAGCGGAGCCCGACCCGCTGGCAACTGGGTGAGTGCGGCGGTGCCGTTCTTCGCCGACACGGACGTTGCGGCCGTTGTCACGCCGACGCTTGCGCCTCTGCGAGCCCCTCTGCGCGGGCGCGTGGCGGCAGCGGTGCTCGAATCCCGGCTCGGCGGAGGTTCGCGCCGTTCGAGCTTCTTTCCAGGCAACCTTCGGGCTGTCTTCGATCATCCGGCGGAGAGCATCGTCGTCCGGCGCAGCGACTACCTCGATGCACTTGGCGACGGCATCGACGACGAGGAGCTCGTCGTCTGGCTCTCAGTGCGGGGAAGGCGCACGATCTATACGCCCGACACGTCGCTCGCAGCTGCTCCCGCACCGCTGGTCCGGCCGCACCTCGCGGGCGTGCTGAAGCACGCCCGCGCCCGTGGCAGGGTGGCACGCCGTACGCAGGGCCGCAGCCTGAGCCGCGCTACGGCCCTTTCGCTCGCGCCCGTCGCCGCAGCATTCGTTGGGGCGTTGCTTCTCTTCACGGGCGGAACGCTGCATCGCATCGGCCTGACTCTCGTGCTGACGTACGCAGCGGCGCTCGTCCTGAGCGGCATTCACGCGGCAATCCGCTTCCGTTCCGTCGCCGTCGGTGCGCTCGAGCCGCCCGCCGTGATCGCGAGTCAGGCTGCCTATCTCGTAGGCTTTGCGCTCGGGCTGAGGTCGAGCTTCCCAAGCAAGTCCTCGAGGAGCACGTTCCAGTCGAACCGCCGCGCATAGGCGAGCGCGGACTCGCGTCGAGCTCGCCACTGCTCGGGTGACGCCAGGGCGGCTGAGATCGCTTCGGCGAGTGCGACAGGATCGTCCGCGACCACCTTCGCACCTGCGTCCCGCTCCACCTCGCGCGCGTTCGGCGGCACGTCCGTCAGGACGAGCGGCAGCCCCGCAGCGAGGTAGGCCTTCAGCTTCCCCGGGTCGGCGTAGCGCGTGAACGTGTCGTCGCTCTGCTCATAGGGAGCAACCGCGACAGACGATTCGCTCAGCAGCCGTTCGACCTCACGATGGTCTTCGACGTACCCGTGGAACGTGACCGTGCTGTTCGCAGGTCCACGGAGCTCCCCTTCCAACGGGCCGGTTCCGATGACGTCGGCGGCGATGACTTCACCGAGGAGCGCCAAGGCATCCAGCAGCTTCGCGACTCCTTGACGGGCGACGAGATGGCCCAGGAAGACGACGCGGCGCCGGCTGAAGCCGTCCGGCGGCGTCGTCGGGACGCGCTCGACCCAGGCACCCATCGGGACGATGTGGGCACTGCGGACCTCGGCAGGAAGGTCGTGGCGTCGGTTCCTCCCCGCGCGGGCCGCTTCCGAAAGCTCGATGCGCGCGTCGGCGCGCTGGCAACAGAGGCGGTCGACGCGATCGTAGATCCGTGTGGGCAGAGTCCCGTGCCCGAACCGGTCGGGCACGAAGTCCACCGACCAGAGCACGACGCAGCCCGCCCGGCGCTGCCGTCGCGCCACGAGGCCACGCGCGCAGGCCAGCGGGTTGAAGCCGAACCATGCGTCGACTTTCGGAGGGAACAGCGGTACGAACGGATCAAGCGCGAACGACGCAGGCGGCCTGAGCGGCAAGCGCACGCTTCGCTCCCGTACTTGTGCGCCACCGGCGTACGTCCTGACGAGATGGGTCCTTCCCTGCTCGGGCGTGAGGGGATGAAAGATCGTCACGACGTTCACGTCCCGTGCGACGAGGTAGTCGCGCAGGGCTTGTGCGGGACCGTCGGCGAACCCGTTGGAGACGATGGCGACGGTCACGCCACGGCGAAGTTGTACGAGAGGAGCGGACGGGCAGGCGGGAAGCGCTCGAGCGCCTCCTCCACCGAGTTCTGAAGCACCAGCGCACGCTTCAGCCCCGGCACGTAGTGCGCCTCGAAGGCGCCGAACCGCGCATCGGGAAAGACCGCGGAGACAAGCGCACGAAAGCGACGGCGGGTGAAGTGCTCATGCCCCAGCGCGAGCGTCATGTGCGGGTAGAAGATCGGGTTGTAGCGGTTGGCCTCGATAATCAGCGCGGCCCCATCGGGCTTCAGCACGCGGCGGTATTCGGCGAGGGCGCGATCAGGTGCATCCATATGGTGCAGCGAGTCTTTCGAGTGCAGGATGTCGAACGCCGAGTCCTCGAAAGGAAGGCGTTCGGCGTCGGCGACGCAGAAGCTGAGGCCGGGCTCGTCGCTCCACGCATCGGACTCCTCGACGTCGATCCCTACGACCTCTCGGACACGCTCGCGGATCAGTCGCGCGACCCCGCCGTTTCCGCAGCCGCAGTCGAGGACCGATTCGTGTCCCTCGAACGTGAACCCGAGCTTGTCGAGACAGCGCAGCCGGTAGCGACGCTCGCCCGTCGTCAAGCCGCTCGGGTATTGACCGCGTAGACGTAATCCCGTGTCCAGGGATCCGGCGCGTCGTCGCGCGTCGTCACCTGGAAGCCTCGCTCCAGGAGGAAGTCGCGCACGAAGGCCTTGGTGCGCAACTCCTCCGGGCCGCCGTCGTCGGCAAGAAAGTCGTGACAGCTGATGCAGACGTGTCGCGTCTTGTCGACCAGCGTCTCCAGCCCTCCGATGGCCAGCCTCTCCGCTCCTTCGATGTTCATCTTCAGCAGGTCGATGTGCCTGATGCCCAGTTCCGCCGCAATCGTGTCGATTCGACGAGCCGGTACCTCGATGCCACTGTCTCCGGGCTCGAGCACGGTGTTCTGCAAGTGGTGCTCGCGATCGGAGATCACGACTGCGCCGTCGATGTCCGACACAGCGACCTGGAGCGGAGTGACGTTCCCAAGCCCGTTCACGTTGCAGAGGTCGACCAGCCGTTTGTAGCTACCTGGATGCGCCTCCACGGAAACGACCCGACCGGAATCGCCGACGAGACGGGAGAAGAGCAGCGCTTCCGCCCCGATGCCTGCGCCGACGTCGAAGACGACATCGCCGCCGCGGGGCGTGTACTCATATAGAAACAGCTCCCGAGCAGCCGCCGTGAACACGCTCGGCGGCGCAGCGCGGCCCAGGGACGCGTGCGGGATCTTGCCGCCGCGGTAGTGATGGATCCACGTACCGTCGCGCCAGTAGACGAGGCACGGAGTTCGGTACGTGAAGCTGGTCCAGATCGATCCCGGCCCGATCAGCAGGCCCCGCCGCCCAGGACGGTCGAGAACCTGAAGCGCTTTGCGCCATAGTCGTGTCAGCATGAGGTGCGTGATCGTAGGTGACTCGCTCAGCGTCGTCATGCCCGTCTTCAACGAGGAGACTCACCTCGCGGGAACGATCGACGCCCTCGCGACGGCGATCGACGGCGGCGGCTTCGAGGCCGAGGTCATCCTCGTTGACGACGGTTCGACAGACGGGAGCGCCGCAGTCGCTCGTTCGAGCGCCGACGGACGCGTCCCACTCCGAGTCCTGGCGCAATCGAACCGCGGCCGCTTCGAGGCACGGCGGACCGGCCTCGCAGAGGCGAGGGGCGACTACGTCCTGTTCCTCGACTCGCGTGTGGAACTCGCTCCCGACGCGCTTCGCTTCGTCCACGGGCGCCTGCAGTCCGAGCCGGTCTGGAACGGCCACGTCAACGTCGATGCGGACAACGCGCTGGGAGACTTCTGGCGGCTGCTTGCAGAGCTCGCGTGGCGGGACTACTTCGACAGTCCCCGGACAACGAGCTTCGGGCTTGCCGAGTTCGACCGCTTTCCCAAGGGAACGACGTGCTTCCTCGCACCGCGACCGCTGCTCGAGTCTGCATTCGCACGCTTCCGGTCGCACTACGCGGACATCCGTCTCGCGAACGACGACACGCCGATCCTCCGCGCAATCGCTGCTGAACAGCCCATTCACATCTCGCCGCACTTCGCGTGCGTGTACAGGGCACGCACGACGCTCGGCGGCTTCCTCCGCCATGCCGTGCACCGTGGGACGGTGTTCCTCGACGGACACGCCACGCCCGAGTCGCGCTTCTTCCCGGCCGTGGCGGCGTTCTTTCCGTTGAGTGCGGCGCTCGCACTCGCGGCGCTGCGCCGCCCTGGAGTCGTGCCTGCGTCCCTCGCGGCGTGCGGCCTGGCCGCTGCGGCGTACGGGCTGCAAGCAGGGAGGTCGCGTCGCGAGCTTGCGGTGCTGGCAACCGTCACGCCGCTCTACGCCGTCGGACACGGCGTTGGAATGTGGCGCGGCGTCTTCGAGCTGCTGCGGTGATTCTCGTCGTGTTCGGCACGACGGGGGAGCTGATCAAGCTGGCACCCGTGCTCCTTCGCCTCGACGAGCGGGGGCATCCTTATCTGCTCGCCACAACCGGACAGCAGGTGGAGCAGATCCCAGGGTTTCTGGAGCAGTTTGGTCTCCGCCAGCCTGATCTCTGGCTCGCGCGCGGCGCACGGGGGCGCGACCTGCGCGTGAACTCCGACATCCCGGGCTGGATCTCGAGAGTGACGCGCTCGTGGTTGCGCGAACGCCGACGAGTGGGCCGCGCGCTGCGCGACGGTCCAGGCCGCCCGCTCGTCCTCGTCCACGGGGACACGATGACGACGGTGCTCGGCAGTATGATCGGACGGTCGCTGCGCGTGACGGTCGCGCACATCGAAGGCGGTCTGCGCAGCTACGACCTGCGCAACCCCTTTCCGGAGGAGCTGAACCGCAAGCTAGCGACGGCGCTCAGCCGCATCCACTACGCGCCGGGTGCCTGGGCTGCGTCGAACTTGCGCGGCGGCGGGGTCGTCGACACCGGCTCGAACACGATCCGCGACAGTCTCGCGCTCGTGTCGGAGGCGGAGCCGCCAATCGCCCTCCCCGAGCAGCCTTTCGGCGTCGTCTCGCTGCACCGGTTCGAGCTGCTCAACAACCGCAGGCTGCTGACGGAGGCGATCGACGTTCTGGCCGAGGCGGCTCGGCGCACGCCGCTACTCTTCGTCGACCATCCCGTCACGAGCGCGGCGCTGACGCGCTTCAGTCTGGATCGACACTTCGACGGGAACTCGTTCGTTCGCGTTCCGCGCCTTCGCTTCTTCGACTTCGTGCGCGTCGAGCGCCGCAGCGCCTTCGTCGTCACCGACAGCGGCGGGAGTCAGGAGGAGTGCTACTACCTCGATCTCCCGTGCCTCGTGCACAGACTGAAGACGGAACGCCGTGAAGGGCTCGGCGAGAACGCGCTGCTCTCAGGGATGCGCGCAGGCGTGCTGCGGGACTTCCTCGCCGATCCGTCTCGTTTCCGCCGGCGCACCGCATTGCCGGTCGCGTCGCCCTCGGAGGTCATCGTCGATGACCTCGAACGCCGCGGGCACGCCTGAGTTAGAAGCCTGGATCGGCGGAGATGGGTGTTGCGAGTAGCACCGGACTGCCGGAGCGTGGTGCGGTACGCGGTTGCGACAGCACGACGGCATCTGCTTCCGACGTGGGAGCCGGGTCGACCTTCAGCAGTAGCTGCGAGACGCCGCGCGTGACCTCGACATTCAGATCGAAGTGGGTCGTGCCGTTGACCGTGAAGGGATGCTCCCCCTGCGTGTCCTGGATCCGGAGCGTGCGGCTCCCGCTTGGCGCGGTCGCGTCGAAGATCAGCCGGATGACCCCCGGCGCCTTCGAATGGATCTCGAGCAACGCCACGCCGGCCGAGTCGATGAGCGGATAGGCCACGCTGTTGCCCACGAGGCGCGGCAGTGCGAACCCGGCGGGCAACGTCACCAGCGCCGGGGCTGCCGGTGCGACAACGGCCCAGACCGAGGAACGATCCGGGAACCGCCCCACGAGCCGGTACCCGTCAGCCGGCGTCGGCTCGCGCGGTTGCAGTGGCGTGTCGGCGGCCCCGCCGGGGTGGATCGCCACGGCGGTGACGCCGAGGAGCGAGAGCGACTCCGCCGTTCCCGGCTGTCCAGGGTCGAGCACCATAAGACGAACCTGGTTTGCGGGGGAGTCCTCCGGCGCCCCGTTGACGAGCGGCCGGCCGTGGACTCTCTGCCAGAGGCGGTAGATGTCGGAGTAGCCGAGCGGATACTCGGCGAGCACGCCCTTCGGCGTCTCGCGCTCGATCGCCGCGTATTCGGGCGGCACCGGGACCGTGCGGAAGTGGCCGACCCGATGCGTTCCGAGCTCGACGAAGGAGATGACCATCGCTGCGCCGGCCACCGCCACGAGTTGCCGCCTCCGGGCGAGCGAACGACAGAGCGTCTGCAGTCCCAGGGCCGCGAGCGGTAGCAGGACGGTCATCAGCAAGGGGTCCCACCGCGACGGCACGCGGAAGGCCGGCAGCACCTCCCACAGGAGCTTCGACGGCATCGATATCCCGGCGACAGGGCTCGGCAGGGCGAACAGGAAGCCGACGACGAAGGCGGCAACGAGGCCGGCGGTCAATGGCAGCTCCAATCTCTTTCGCACCGCGACGACGAGCCAGCCGATCGCGAGTGCGAACGTGAGCAAGCCGAGGTAGCCGCTGAGCTCGGTGAAGTTCGAGCCGTGCGCGTGACGCGCCCAGAACGAGTCCAGGTCGAAGAACAGGTGGTTCGGGGCGGGCACGACGAGGTCGAGTGGGCGAAGACCGTACGGCAGCAGCGCCTCCGCGTCGCGGTGAATGCCGGCACCGGCGTTTACGCCGGAGGCGTAGGAAGCGATTGCGACGAGCCCGCTCCCGACGACCGCAGCCCCTGTGGCCCCCGCGACGAGCGGCAGCGCTCGAGCCGTGGGGGCCGTCAGCGCAGCGGCGACCGAGAACGCGACCACGGTGATGACGGCCATTCCGCCGAAGTAGCCGGAGGTCAGCCAGCACGCGAGCGTCGCCGCGCCGACGAGGGCGAATCGGATCCAGGTCGGGTTTCGCGCGGCGGCGACCAGAGCGAGGACGAGCAGTGCCAGCACTTCGAGGTGGGTGAGCGACGCGTGCTCGGCGCGTGCGAAATGCCAGGGGAAGATGATGAAGACGAGCGCAGCCCAGGCGGCGACGAGGCGGGCGCAACCGAGGTAACGCGTCAGGAGGTACATCGACGCTCCCGAGAGGATGTACCCGGCGAGCGTGATCAGGTTGTAGGCGGCCACCGCGCCGAAGAGCTTCGTCGCGAGGTACGCGGGGTAGTAAGGAAGGAACCACTGGATGTTGAGGCCGTTCCCCTGGTCCCACCCGATCGGCGCGGCACTCAGGGTGTGGTGGGTCGTGCCGAAGATGTGGTAGCCACTCTCGTGCTGCAGCGTCCACAAGAACGCAACGGACCCGGTCGAGTCCGAGCCCGGCGAGCCGATGATGGTCGAGCTGAGGTGTGCGACAACCGGCCACATCAGCACGCAGACGAATAGCGTCGTCCCGAAGAGCACGAGCAGCGACTCGAGCGCGATGCGTTGCACGCGCTCGCGCGTCGCGGTCGACACACGCCGGAAGCCGGCGCGCAGTGCCGGGACACTCGAACCAACGAACAATTCATGCGTAGCGATCAACGCGACAGCGACGACGACGTTCGTCCAGACGAGATCGCTCAGGTCCCCCGGCACGAGCGAGAGTGCGACAACCTGCACGATCACCGCTCCGGCGACGATCCATGCGTACCGCGTCTCCCCGCGCGAGAGGTGGTAGCCGACGAGAATGTTTGCGATGGAGTACAGCCCGATCGCCAGGGCGAACGGAGCGAGCACTTCACCGCCTTCCGAGAAGTCCCGTCCGAACGTCATCGACACGAGCCCGACGCCGGCAGCGGCGTAGACGACGGCGAGCAGTGCGCAGAACGCCGCCGTCGCCCAGAGCGAGCGTCCGAGGATGTCCTCGGTCGCCTCACCGCGCGCCTGCCGGGCCGCCGTGCGTGGAAACAGGACCGTCAGGATGGTGGCCGGGAGGAAGAAGGCAACCCGAGCGAACGCCGAGGCGGCGGCATACGCGCCCGCCTCATCGCCTGAGAAGCGGGCCTTGACGATGAGGATGTCGACGTTCGTGAGGAGGGCGATGCCCACGAGGCCGACTGCGACCGGCCACAGGTAACGAAGGAATGTGAGCAGCTCGTGGCGTGGCAGTTTGCCCGCTCCCTGCAGCGGGTCTCGGATTTGCAGAAGCGCCAGCCAAGTGGTGGCGACGGCAGCCACGAATGTTGCGAACATCGCTCCGCCCAGCCGATAGCCGAACGCGGCCACAATCGCGAGCAGGACGAGACGGATCAACCATGGGGCTACGTACAGGAATGCGAGAGCGGAAAAGCGCTGCAGTCCCTGCAAGACGCCCATCGCAACCGGAAAGACCAGTGCGGTCGAGAGCGTGAGTACGGCCACCACCACGATCGAGACGGAGTGGATGTGGAAGACCCGTGACAGCGGTTCGCTGAGCCCCAGTCCCACGCCGAGGAGCGGCACGGTTGCCAGCAGAGCTGCAAACAACGTGCCCCGGGCGAGGCGCGCGGCGCCGCTGTCGCCCGAGGCGACACGCCGCGAGATCTCCCGTGACACAGCCATCTGGAGCGCCCCCGCCGGAATGACCACGATCGCGAGGAGGCCGAGCAGTGCCGCGAGCGATCCATAGTCCTCGCTTCCGAGAATGCGTCCGGCGGCAAGCAGAAAGACGTAGGCGGCGACGATAGACGCGCCCGTCGCCGCCGCGAGCAGAGCGCCGCTGCGCGCTCCGCTTCGGGGCCGTATCACCTCACTCGCCGAGGACACGCCGGCATTCTCGGCGAATGGTCGGCGCGCGTCAGCGACTTCGGGCGGCTCATCGGCCGACTAGGACCGGAACGTGCTCGCCTACAGCACGGCAAGGTCTTTCAGACGCTGAGGTTCGCTCGTTCCGGACGACCCAGTTACCGACCCGCGGAAGGGCTTGGAACGAACCGCTATACCGCGTTGCCGCGGCCTGCGCGAACTTCGCAAGGCGGCTGGGTCAGGATCGGGATCGTAGCGATTGGCCTGCTCCATGCCACCCCGCAGCCGATCTGGCGCTGGGCGGTCTTCTGGTGCGGTTAGCCTGCGCGCGGTGGCGAGCGCCCTGTTCCGAAGAGCCAAGTTCGTGCTCCTACGGTTGAAGACCGCAATGGCCGAGTGGCTGGGCAAGCATTCGCAGGTCGCACGCCGGATTCTTTGGGCCCGAGGAAATCGGCCTTCGGAATTCGTCCTCGCGTACCTAAGCGAACTAAGCGGGATCGAGATCGGCGGCTCTGCGCACAACGACTACCGCCTCGACGCAATCAACGTCGATCGGTTCGGCGAGGAAGACACCGTCTACAAGCAGGAGGAGCTGCGGCTCGCGGGACGGCTGCGCCGCGTCGACGTCGTCGCGCCCGGCGATCGCCTTCCGTTTGACGAAGACGCCGTCGACTTCGTCTTCGCCTCGCACGTTCTCGAGCACTTCCCAGACCCGATTCGCGCCCTGAAGGAATGGCTCCGAGTCGCGCGGAAGTACGTTGTCTTGGTCATTCCGCATCGGGATCGCACATTCGACCGCGACCGTGAGCTGACACCGGTGGACGAGCTGCTACGCCGACACGAACGGCAGCTCGACGATCCGCGCGACCTTCACTGGTCCGTGTGGACACTCGAAAGCTTTCTCGAGCTCTGCGGTCGGCTCGGTCTCCGCGTCGTCGACACGCTTGATCCCGACGACAAGGTCGGCAACGGGTTCATGGTCATTCTCGACGCTTCACTGACGCAGGCCGCGAGGCCGACGCGCACGTCCGAGCGCGGGTAGCCGTTGCGATGAACATGCCTCGGCGAGTCGCGTGGAACACCCTCGTGCAGGCGTTCGGCCGGATCATCACGCTCGTCCTCTCCATACTGACCACCGTCCTGCTGACCCGTCATCTGGGCGTTTCCGACTACGGCGTGTATGTCACGGTGACGGTGTATGTGCCCTTCTTCGCGTTGTTCTTCGATGCCGGGATAACGACGCTCGTTGTGCGGTCTCTGTCCGCCGACCCGTCGCGCGGAGAACTGTTTCGTGAAGCGCTGGGCCTTCGCCTTGCGCTTGCACTACCCGTCACGCTCCTCGCTTTCGCGCTTGCGGCGCTTCTCTATGGAGGCGGCGACGACGCAACGACTCGCAACGCAATCGCGATCGGGCTGCCCATCATCGTGTTCATGACGGTCTCTTCGGCTACGAGCGCAGTCTTCCAGGCTCGGCTTTCGATGGATCGCGTTGCGTTGTCCGAGGTCGCCGGCCAGTTCGTCGCCACCGCTCTGATAGCCGTCTTCGTCGGGATGGGATTGTCGATTTACGCTGTCGTTGCCGCGACCGTCGCGGGAGCGCTCATCAACATGGCGGTCATGCTCTTCCTGGCGGCGCGGATCGGGCGTGTGCGCCCTTTGCTGACGCCGCGCCGCTGGGCCGGCCAGCTCCGGACAGCCTTGCCTCTTGGCCTCGCACTGATGGTCGCCACGGTCTACTTTCGGGCGGACGCCGTGTTGCTTTCGGCGCTGAAGGGATCCGATGCCGTTGGCATCTACGGAGTCGCCTATCGCCTGCTCGAGGCAATGATTGCCTTCCCGGGCTTCTTCTACATCTCCATCTTCCCGCTGCTCGCTCAGGCAGCGGCACGTCGCGACCTCGACGGCCTCCGGGCGCTGACGCAGCGCGCCTTCGACGTGCTCGTCGTCCTGGCGGTGCCGCTCGTTTTCGGAACCATCGCACTCGCCCCCGAGATCGTCGCTGCGCTCGCGGGCAACGACTTCGACGCGTCGGTCAAACCGCTTCGGATCGTGATCGCGGGCGCCGGGGTCATGTTCGTCAATGGCCTCCTCTCGTACGTCCTGATCGCGCTCGACCGGCAACTGACCCTGCTCTGGGCAGGGCTCGCGACATTGGCGTTCAACGTCGCGCTGAATCTCGCCTTGATCCCCCAGTACAGCTACAACGCCGCCGCTGCCGTTGCAACGGGGTCGGAGTTGCTGATGCTCGGTGTGCTACTGGTGCTGGTGGCGCGATCTGCCGGATACACGCCGGCCCTACGCGTCGCCGCGAAGGCCGCTGTTGCGGGCGCTGTCATGATCGTGTGCTTGGTGCTCGCACCTTCCAACCTCGCCTTGCTCGTTGCCGTCGGTGCGCTTGCGTACAGCATCGCCCTCTTCCTCCTTCGGACGCACGAGTCGCTGCGGCTGAGCGAGCTGCTCGGAGCCAAGCGCTGACGGTGAATCGATGACGCGGCTGCTCGTCGTCTCGAACGACGAGGTCGGTGCACAGATGGCCGGACCGGGCATCCGGTACTACCACTTCGCGCGTGAGCTCTCGAAACGGTATGACGTCTCCCTTGTCGTCCCGAGCCTCCCGAAGGAGTCGCTTGGCGACTTCGAGGTGCTGCGAGCGTCGGATTGGCGAGGCCGGCGGTTCCGGTCGCTTGCGGGAAGACACGACGTCGTGATCGCGCAGACGCTGCGGTCGTGGACGATGACAGCACTCGCTCGTACCGACGTGCGTGTCATTTACGACCTCTACGACCCGTTCTTGATCGGAAACCTGGGGTTCCACGCAGGCGAGGATGTCTCTCGGCGTTATCTTCGGGCCGCCTTTCGCGCGCCCACGCTGCTGCAAGAGGTGGCCCTTCGGACCGGAAGTGCATTTATCTGCGCGAGCGAGCGGCAGCGAGATCTCTGGATCGGCATGCTCGGCGCGCTCGGTCGAGTCGAACCGGAATCCGCAGCCCGCGATCCGAGCTTGCGAGACCTGATCGACGTTGTTCCGTTCGGCCTCGAGAGCGAGCCGCCGGCCACGACCCGGCCGGCGCTCAAGGGTGTAGTCCCGGGTATTCGCCAGAGCGACAAGGTGCTGCTCTGGGGCGGTGGGATCTGGAACTGGTTCGACCCGCTAACTCCGATCCGCGCAGTTCACGCGCTCGCTCGCAAGCGGGACGACGTGAAGCTGTTCTTTCTGGGCGTGAGGCATCCGAATCCCGGCGTCCACCAAACGGCCATGACGGCGCGGGCGGTGGAGCTCGCCAAGGATCTCGGAGTCTACGACCGGCTCGTCTTCTTCAACTACGGCTGGGTGCCATACGCAGACCGCGCAAACTACTTGCTCGAGTCCGATCTGGGAATCTCGAGCCATCTGGAGACCCTCGAGGCGAGATTTTCGTTTCGCACGCGCCTCCTCGACTATTTCTGGGCGGGCCTGCCGACCGTGGCAACGGAGGGCGACGTTCTCTCCGAGCTCGTCGGCGAAGCGAATCTCGGACGGACAGTCGGCGTGGGCAACGTCGAAGACTGGACGCGTGCCATTGGAGAGTTGCTCGACGACGAACGCGAGCGCGCAGCCGTCAGACGCAACCTGGAGCCGGTCCGGGAGGCATTCGCCTGGCCGCGTGTCATCGAGCCGCTCGCGCGGCTCGCGGACGGTCCACGCGACTTCGCCGAGCCGCAGTCATCGGCCGTGACGACTATTCGCTACGGCGCCACCGCGCTGCGGGCCGTTCTATTGCGCCGAGGCCTCCGCGAAGGAGCCCGCGATGCCTACCGCGTGCTCCGGCGGCCCCCTGTCCCCTAGACGGGCTTCCATGCCATGGCGACGATCTCCTCACCGTATCGTGGGTGCAGGGTCGCCGCCACATCGAGCACACGCGCAAGCCGGCGAAGCCCCGGCGACTCCGGCGTTGTCGCCGACGTCGCATCCTGTCCCTTCATGAGCGCCTCGCTTCCGGCTAGGACAAGACCGGCCCGGTACGTCCGAGGATGCTGCACTCGAACGAAACCGGCCTCGGCCAGTGCCTGATCGAGGCTATGGATCTCGAAGAGGACGACGTGCCGTGGCGGATCGAGGCCGAACCAGTTCGCGCCGAAGCGTCGATGGCCCGGACTATCGAGGTTCGGAGTGGCGAGCCAGAGTACGCCGTTGGGACGGAGGAGCCGGCAACAGGCCCGCAGAGACGCGACGGGGTCATGGAGGTGCTCGACTACGTGGCTCAGCGTGATTGCGTCGAACGAACCCGGGTCGAATGGCGCCTCTTCGACGGTCCCCAGCTCGACCCCGACCCCCGACGCCCGTGAAGCCCTCACCGCTGCCTCGTCGACTTCGAGGCCCGCGGTTTCCCACCCCGCGCCCGCCATAAATCGAAGGAATGAGGCGTCGCCGAAGCCGACGTCAAGAAGATGGGGGCGGCCGGACGGCTTCGGCAAACCGCGTACGGTGAGAGCGGCGTTCCAGCGGCGTTTCGGAAACAAGCCGACGATGGAGCCGCCGAGGCGGCTGGTCGGCTCGAGCGAGTAGCCGAAGCGACGGTTGACATAGCCGTTCCAGGCGCCTTCGCGTAGCCGCGACAGGCGGAGACTCGGCGGCTTCTGCTCGTCGCTTTGACGCGGAAAGTAGCGGCGGTATGCAGCCCCGATGCTTTCGCGCGTGGGACGGGGGTCAAGATAAGCGCAACCGCAGGATGGACAGCGCCAGAGCTGCCACGTCCCTGGGGCCGCGAAGAAGAGCCTGTCCTCGATCCCCTGATGGAGAAGAGCCCGTTCTCGCGAGCCACAGATCGGGCAAGAGCCGACGTGCTCTAGATCGTCGGCTGGCCACGCTGTCGAAAGCGAGCGCTCTGACATTTACGCAACCATACGACTCACGTAAATGACGCCTTCGATCGACGTGATCATGCCCGTGCACAATCGCTGGGACCTCACCCAGAGCTGCCTCGAGCATCTCCGTTCGCAGACCGTGCCCCACGCTGCGCTCGTCTGCGATAACGGATCGACCGATGGAACCCCGCAGCGCGTGCGCGAATCGTTTCCAGAAGCTCGCGTGATCGAGTTCGGGACGAACATCGGCTTTCCGTCAGCGTGTAACCGAGGAGCGCAGGTCGGCGCCGGCGAGGTAATCGTGCTTCTGAACAACGACGTCGAGTGTCGAGCAGATTTCCTCGAGCGCCTGGTTGCGCCGCTACGGGAAGACGACCGCATCGGTTCCGTGGCTGCGCTTCTGCTTGCTCCAGGCGAGGACCGGATCGAGAGCTTCGGCTTGGCGGTCGACCCGACCTTCGCAGGCTATCCACGGCTCCGAGGATTCCCTCGCGCGGCCGCGCAAGTGACGAACCCGATCCTGGTCGGCCCGTCTGGCGCTGCAGGCGCGTATCGGCGAGAGGCTTGGGAGAGCGTCGACGGCCTCGACGAGGGGGTCTTCGCGTATGCGGAGGACGTCGACCTTGCGTTGCGCATCCGGGCAGCCGGCTGGTCCACCGCGGCCGCATCCGAGGCAGTTGCGATCCACATCGGCTCGGCGAGCGCCGTCACGCGCTCCCCCTGGCAGCGGTACCAAGGTGGCTTTTCGCGCGGCTATTTCTTGCGCCGCTACGGCGTTCTTCGTGGTGGCTTCGCTGCTCGGGCCATTGCGATTGAGGCGCTGGTGGTCCTGGGGGACGCCGTCGTCTTCTCCCACGACCTCGCGGCGCTACGCGGACGAGTCGCGGGCTGGCGTGCGGCTCGCGGACGGCCTCGCGTCGGTCGCCCGCCGGACGAGGTCATCGATCGCCGGATCACGTTCTCGAAGAGCCTCGGGCTGCGCCTCGACGTCTATTCGGAGGCCAGCACCTCGTCGTAGACCGCGCGCGTCCGCGCGATCATGTCGTCGGCGCCGAGTAGATTCGTGACGCGGCGGGAATGCACGCGGTACTTCGATCTCGCCCGAAGGCGACGCTTCCCGCTCCGCGTTCCATTGCAAAGCCTGAATCTCGTGATCGGACTGCAGTCTGCTCGCACGCCGTGCGGCCTCTTAGCCGAAGTCGAGCCCGCGATCGGCGGGGACGATCCGTCGGAGCGTGTAGACATCCGACTCAGCCAGCTGCTCTGTCCGGTTCGAGAGCCCCTCCCACGCATCCCACGGCGCACTGATGAGCTTCCCGGTGATGCCGTCACTTGCCGCTGAGGCGAGGAAAACGGCGAGCGCAGCGCCACGCTCGAGCGGAGTTCCGCCGGCTTCCTTCTGTTGCACCGCCCGCTCGTAGAAGGCTGAACCGACCCGCTCCGGACCGGCGTCGAGCACCTCGGTGAGAAGACGCGTGTTCAGCGCCCCCGGTGCGATCGCGTTGACGTCGATCCCGTCATCCCGAACCTCCTCGGCCAGGGTCTCTGCGAAGCGGACGACGGCCGCCTTCGACGCCGCGTAAGCGCTTAGCCGCGGTAAGGGCGCGGTGGCGCCTCCGCCCGAGAGCTGCACGATCTTTCCGTACCGCTGAGCGCGCATGTGCGGGACGACCGCGCGGCACGCGAGCACGGACCCGAAGAGGTTGACGCGAACGGCTGCTTCCCACGCTTCCCAGTCGACCTCCTCGATCGGGCCTTTGGGGCCGTAGACGCCGGCGTTGTTGACGAGAATGTCAACACGCCCGAAGGCGTCGACGGCGCGCTCGAAGACGCGCTCGACGTCAGCGGCAATCGAGACGTCCGCCACCTGGGCGACGACGTCTTCGCCCCCGCCCGTCGCCGCGAGCTCCATTTGCGCGCGCTTCAACACGGATGCGTCCCGGCCGCAGATGCAGACCCGCGCGCCGGCGGCGAGGTACGCGTGCGCAATCGCCAGGCCCAACCCCTGGCTTCCACCCGTAACGATTGCCGCACGGGCCGCTAACGCGCCGGCTATGGAGATGCCTTTCCAACGGTCAGGTACTGCACGCGCGGGTCGCGACCGAGCGTGTCCAGCAACGCACCCGAAGCATCCACGACACTGGGACGCGCCATCCGAGCGACCACGTCATCCGGGCCGACCCTGCGGAACTCGGGCCACGGGGTCGCCACGACGAGGGCGGACGCCCCGTCCAGTGCCTCCACTGCCGTCCGCCAGAGGGTCACCTCGGCCGGCAGGCCTGCGGGCAGCGCGCTGATTGCAGGATCGTGCGTGCGAACCGAGATGCCGTCACGAGCCAAAGCCGTGCAGAGCTCAACCGCGCTCGACCGGCGGAGCGTGTCGGTGCCGACCTTGTAGGTCAGGCCCCAGACCGCAACGGGACCGGCACCGCCGTCCAGAAGGCTGACGACGGTCCGCTGCGGCCACTGCAGATGCTCGTCGTTGCTGCGTCCCACGGCCGCGAGGAGCTCGGCGCCGGCGTCCTCTCGTCTTGCGATCTCCGTCAGGAACTCGATGTCACGGGCAAGCGTTCCGCCTGCGAACGCGGCGCCGGGATCGAGATAGGCGCGGGAGCCGATCCGGGCATCGCCCTTGAGCCCGCGCGCGACCTCGCGCGCATCGGCTTCGACCCGTTCACACAGGACGGCCACCTCGTTCGCGAATGCAACAGACGTGGCGAGAAACGCGTTCAGAGCGTGCTTCGTCATCTCTGCGGACTCGACCTCCATCCACTCGAGCCGGTCGGTGATCGGATGCAGCAAGCGCTCGATCACAGAGCGGTCAGCGGCCGGGCGGACACCGACCACGATCCTGTTCGGGCTCATGAACGCGTCGATCGCTTTGCCTAGCTGCAGATTCTCGGGTACGTACGCGATGCGCGTCGACAACCCGTCGCCGGCCCTCTCGAAGCCTCTCGTCGTACCGACGGGCAGCTGCGACGAGACTAGGACGAACGTCTGCGGCTCGACGTGGGCAAGGAGGGCGAGTGCGCGGGTTGTGACCGATTCGACATCCGCGCGATCGGCGTCGTCAACGGGCGTGTCATATGCGATCCAGAGGACATCGGCACGCGCGAGCGCCTCGGCGCGATCGCTGCTGAGCGTCAACCGTCCTGCGTCGATGCCCGCGCGAACGAGGTCCTCGAGCCCGGGTTCGCTCACCGGGCAGCGACCATGCCGCAGTTCGTCGACGAGTTCGGCGTCTTCGTCGAAAGCCACCACGTCGTGGCCGACGGATGCCAGGCACGCCGCCGTGACGATGCCGAGGTGCCAGAGGCCGGCAACGCAAACTCGCATCGGCGGGGCGTCCACACCGCGTAGTATTGCGGCCCGCGAGGTCATGGAACGCCGTGCGACCGCACACGAGGACTCATTCGTGCAGCTCTACCTCCGGGAGGTTGCCGAGCTGTTGTCGACGGTGGACCCGGAGCGTGTCGAAGCTCTAGCGACGCGTCTTGCTGCGGTTCGCGACAGTGGCGGTCGGTTGTTCGTGCTCGGCGTGGGCGGCGGCGCGGCGCACGCGTCGCACGCCGTGAACGACTTTCGCAAGCTCTGTGCCTTCGAGGCCTATGCCCCTACCGACAACGTCGCCGAGCTCACGGCGCGCACGAACGACGAAGGCTGGGAAACGAGCTTCGAAGCCTGGCTGCGGACGTCGCGCCTCAACAGTGGCGACGCGGTGCTCGTCTTCTCGGTCGGCGGCGGCAATCGGGAGCACAACGTCTCGATGAACCTCGTTCGCGCGCTCGAGCTCGCGCGCGCCGTGGGGACGCCCGTCTTCGGCATCGTCGGTCGCGCGGACGGAGCGACTGCGGAGATCGCTGACGTCTGCATCGTGCTGAGCCCTCCGGTTGACAGGCGCACGCCGCACGTCGAGGAATTCCAGGCGATCGTATGGCACCTCTTGGTGTCTCATCCCGCGCTCGCCAAGCAGGGCGGTAGATGGGAGACGGTAGAGCGGATGACCCCGCCGGCGCCGTGACGGCGCAGAGCGCGGCTGTCTTCCTGGATCGGGATGGCGTCATCGCGGAGCTTGTCTGGCATGACGTCGACCATGCCTACGAGTCGGCTGCGCATCCTGAGCGCGTGGCGCTCATGGCAGACGCGCCGGCCGCGCTGAGCTCGATCAGAGCTGCGGGCTACCTCACCGTCGTTGTGTCGAACCAGCCTGCTGCGGCCAAGGGAACCGCAACGCGAGCTGAGCTGG